>UMHC01013583.1_pt1 | contig 32442 bp, 26 predicted proteins | sample 1965381 | NCBI WGS metagenome assembly UMHC01 (sample SAMEA4836083, study PRJEB28245) | human gut metagenome | biome: gut microbiome; material: fecal sample | place: Denmark | collected 2008 | reverse complement strand
GGGCTGCCCGCCTTTTTGCGTCTGTCCGGCAAGAAAGGTGGGGCCCAAAGGCTGGGCGGCAAGCTCGATGAAATGCCGCCGCAGGGCGTCCATCAAAGCCTGCGCCTGGGGGCTGATATGCTTGTGCCTGCGGACGAGTATGCCGTACAGCACATTGGGCAGCAGGTGGTCCAGAGGGCAGCTGACGATGGAGCTCCAGTCCGAACCGAACATGGTCGCCCGGTAGCACAGCTCGTCCATGATGGCCACCCCGACGTCGCAGCGGACGAACTGCATGATGAGGTGGTAGTTGTTGACGCTGATGACCGTGTTCTTTTGCAGGCGGCGTGCCGCATACTGCAGGGTCGGCGTCGGCTGCTCGCTCTCTTCCAGCGATGTCTGAAAGATGACGAAGGGCAGACGTTCCAGATCCGCTTCGGTGGGGATGGGGGGGATGTCCCAGATGCTGTCCTTGCGCATGACCAGCAGGGGACGGGCCTTCAACAGGATCTCCATGGTATCCTGCTTGGGCAGGGCCGTCATGCCCGTCAGGCCGAAATCCAGACGGGATTCCTTGACCGCCTGGACGATCTCGGAGGAAAGGGCGCGCTGGATGCGGATGTTGACCTGGGGATTCTCCGCACGGAACGCGGCGATGGCGTCCACGGCCATGATGGCTACCGGCAGGGTCGCCCCCAGGAAGATGTCGCCCTGCAGGCGGCCGTCCGTGGTCCCTACGGCGGAGCGCATGCTCTGCAGCGTCTCGAAGGTCGTGATGGTCCAGCCCAGCAGCTTTTTGCCTTCAGGGGTGATCTGAAGGCTTTTTTTGTACCTGTCGAACAGGACCGTATTGAGCTCGGTCTCCAGCGAACGCAGCTGATAGCTGATCGTTGAGGGATTTCTGTGCATCAGTTCTGCGGCCCTGCGTACGCTCCCCGTTTTAGCGACATAATAAAACCCGCGTAACCATTGAAGAAAATCGCCATTCAACTCAGGAATCATCACGCCCTCCAATGTTTGATTTTTTGAAACGATATTTGATTTTTATTGATTTGACAATACAGCCGTTTCGCATGATTTTTTATTCACAAACGCTGGGCCAGCCACTGAGGATTGCCCGACCGGCCCGGCGATGACTGTCCGCTAAAAAATCACAACCAGGATATTGCTATGAAGATGACCAAACACCCTCTCGGCACGTTAGTGGAAACCGACGTGCTCGTGATCGGCTCCGGTGCTTCGGGCTGTGGTGCGGCGCTCGGCGCGCGTGACCAGGGCCTCGACGTAGTGCTGATGGACAAGGGCAAGCTGGAAAGCTCCGGCTGTATCGGCGGCGGCAATGACCACTATATGGCCGTCCTGGATGAGCCCGGTGAAGCCCACGACACCGTGGAAGACCTCATCAAGTTCTACGCCAAGCCCCTCAATGGCTGGTCGCCTGCCATGCTGCAGAACGGCTGGTACGCCCACATGAAATATTTTCTGGATGTGCTGGGCAAGGCTGGTGTGCAGTTCAGCAAGAAGGCTGACGGCACCTACCTGCGCACCCAGGGTTTTGGTCAGCCCGGCCGCTGGTGGGTCCATATCGCCAACGGCATGACCATCAAACGCGCCATGGCCCGCATCGTGCGTGATGCTGGTATCAATACGCTCGACAACGTCATGGCGGTCAAGATCCTCACCGACAACGGCAAGGCCTGCGGTGCGCTGGGTTGGAATGTCCGCACCGGCGAATTCGTGCTGGTTCGCGCCAAGACCGTTGTTTCGGCCCAGGGTCGTTCGGCCACGCGCGGCACGGATAACTCCACCCACAATCCCTTCAACGTCTGGATGTACCCCTATAATACCAGCGCCGGTGTGGTGCTGGGCTATGATGTGGGCGCCGCCGTGACCGAACTGGACACCTATCAGCGTGCCACCATGCTGCCCAAGGGCTACGGCTGCCCCGGCATGAACGGCATCAACAGCTCCGGTGCGCACGAGATCAACGCCCTTGGCGAACGCTTCATGGGCAAGTACGACCCCATGATGGAAAACGGCGTGCGCAACAACCAGATCCAGGGCACCTTCCAGGAACAGATGGAGGGGTCCGGCCCGCCATTCTACATGGACATGCGCCATGTGGACAAGGATGTCGTGCATGAACTGCAGTACGTGCTCATGCCCGGCGACAAGGCCACCTTCGGTGACTGGGCCGACTGCACCGGCACCGACTTCCAGCACAAGCTGCTGGAAGTGGAGATCGGCGAGCTGATCTTCGGCGGCACCATCGCCGTCAACGACACCTTCGAAACCACTGTGCCCAACCTTTTCTGCGGCAGTATCTTCCTGTACTGCTCCGGCGCCATGTGCGGTGGCTACGAAGCCGGTCGCCAGGCCGGCATGCGTGCCGCCGGTATCACCGAAGCCGGCAAGATCAATGAAGATCTGGCCGCCAGCGTCAAGAAGGACGTGTTCGCTCCCATGCAGGTGCCCGCCGACGAAGGCGTCAGCTACAAGGAAATCGAACAGGCTACCCGGAACGTCATGAACTACTACATGGGCTTCCGCCGCTCCATGGCCGGCATGGCCCGCGCCCTGGAAAAGATCCGCTTCCTGTCCGGCCAGGCCGGCCGCCTGCACGCCGACACCCTGCGCGATCTCATGCGCTGCCACGAGTCCCGCGACATCCTGACGGTCTGTGAACTGGCCATCCAGGCCACCATGGAACGCAAGGAGACCGGCCGCTGTGTCTACAAGCTGCGGGATTACCCCGAGCTGAATCCCGACATGGCCAAGCCGCTGCTGCTGATCCGCGGTGAAGACGGCCCCCGTTTCCAGTGGGGCAAGGCGCCGCTGCTGTAATGCCCGCGGCATCCTCATGCACTTTCCAAGGAGTTTGTAATCATGCCCCCGAGATATAGCCGTGAAATAACGCGCCCCGTCGTGCTGGGCGCCCAGCTGAAAGAGCAGTTCCGCACCTCGCCCTGCGAAACTTCCTGCCCCATCGGCAATTCCATCCAGAAGATGAACTCGCTCATCGAAAAAGGCCAGTTCACCGAAGCCCTGCGCTATCTGCGTGCCAAGAACCCCTTCCCGGGCATCACCGGCCGCGTCTGTCCCCACTTCTGCATGGATGCCTGCAACCGTAAGGAAATGGACGGCTGCCTGAACATCCGCGCCCTGGAACGCGCTGCCGAGACCTTTGCCGAACGCGGCAACGTCTTCTTCAAGCGCCGTCCCGCCACCGGCAAGAAAGCTGCCGTCATCGGCGGCGGCCCTGCCGGCCTGACGGCCGCCTACTTCCTGGCCCTGCTGGGCCACGAGGTCACCATCTACGAAGCCGAGCCCCTGCTGGGCGGCGTGCCCCGCTACGGCGTGCCGAACTTCCGTCTGCCCCGCGATGTGGTGGACCGCGAAGTAGGCCTGGTGCTGGAAGCCGGCGTGCGTGCCCGCGTCAACACCCGCGTGGGTGTGGACATCACCATGGAAGAGATCTCCGCCCGCTACGATGCCGTCATCGTGGCCACCGGTGTGCCCGCTGAAAACAGCCTGCCCATCCCCGGCGCCGAAAAGGCCGTCAAGGCCGTGGAATTCCTGCGTGCCGCCGCTCTGGGCCAGAACACCGGCAAGATCGGCAAGAACGTCGTCATCATGGGCGGCGGCGGCGTGGCCTTCGACTGCGCCTTCACTGCCCGTCGCCTGGGTGCCGAGAACGTCCATGTGATCTGCCTGGAAAAGGCCGGTGAGATGCGCGCTCCTGCCGAAGACCTGGAACTGGCCGCCAAGGAAGGCGTGCATGTGCACAATTCCTGCACCATGTCCGCCATCCGTACCGAAGGCGACAAGGTCACCGGCGTGGACTACTTCGAAGTCAAGGACTGCCACTTCGACGAAAAGGGCAAGCTGACCCTGGAAGCCGTGCCCGGTGGCGAGCATGTCCTGGAATGCGACACCGTGATCTTTGCCGTGGGCATGAAGACCGACCTGGCCTTCCTGGGTGAAAACGCCGGTGGTCTGGAACTGACCCCCCGCAACTGGATCAAGGTGGACGAAAGCCAGCGTACCTCCAAGGCCGGTGTCTTCGCCGCCGGTGACGTGTCCGCCGGCCCCGCCTCCATCGCCCGCGCCGTGGGCGACGGCCGCCGTGCCGCCTTTGCCGTGCACCAGATGCTGACCGGCACCAGCAGCCGCGTCTATGCCCTGAACGAAGAAAACATGATCGAAGACTGCGACGCCATGGGCAGCGACACCGCTCCCTACGTGGTGCAGTACGCCGACATCTACGGCATCGCCCAGTATGAGAGCGTTCCTTCCGAAAAGGAAGCCGAAAATGCCTGTACCAAGGCTTTTGCCGAACTCAACCTGGGTCTGACCATCGAACAGGCCCGGAAGGAAGCCGCCCGCTGCTTCCACTGCGGCCACTGCAAGGCCTGCGGTACCTGCGTCGAGGACTGCCCCGGCTATGTGCTGGAGATGCGTCCCTACCAGGAAGCGGAACGGCCCGAAATGGTCCATGGCGAAGAGTGCTGGCACTGCGCCAACTGCCGCACCAGCTGCCCCTGCAGCGCCATCGGCTTCACATTCCCCCTGTTTATGCAAGTCTAGCATGATGAAAAGGGCGGATCGCATGATCCGCCCTTTTTAAGATTGCACCAGACCCCCTGAGGCGCCTTTTTCGCCTCCGGGTCTGTTTTTGTACCCAAGTTTCCGGGCTTTGCCCAAAAACTACTGTCTCTCTGGAGGAAGGATTATGAAAAAGATTTGGTGCCTGCTGCTGGCAGCAGCCATGGTGACGGGAGCCGCCCAGGCAAGCCACGCTGTAGACTTCAAGGCCAAGGGGGTATGGCTGGCGAGTTTCCAGTATGGTCAGAACGGTAACTTCACCAATGGCGGACATACCGGCTATGACCCGAGCGAAGACGAATTCGAAGCCCGTTCCCGTGTCCGTCTGGTCATCGACGCCGTGGCTGACGAAAACCTTTCCGGTCAGGTCTACTTTGAAATCGGCAAGTCCATCTGGGGCAAGGCCGAGGATCCTCAGGGCGGCATGGCCATGGGCGCCGACAAGAATATCGTGAAGCTCAAGCGAGCCTTCATCGACTGGCGCGTGCCCGATACGGACCTCAAACTGCGCATGGGTATCCAGGGCATCGGTCTGCCCTACATGGCCATGGGCGGCCCCACCGTCTTCCAGTCTGACGTGGCCGCCATCACCGCCAGCTACGTTTTCAATGAAAACGCTGCCATGACGGCTTTCTGGGCCCGTCCGTACAACGACAACTATGTGGGCAATGCCGACGGCGACCAGAAGAATTTCATGGACAACATGGACATGGCCGGCCTGATGGTGCCCCTGACCTTTGACGGCGTCAAGCTGACCCCCTGGGGCATGTTCGCCTCCATCGGTTCCAACACGTTCCGCAATGACAGCTCCAAGAACTATGCCTACGTCGGCAACAAGATCAACGGCGTCAACGGCGGCTATGCCCTGAGCGGCCTGTTCCCCCTGCGCGCCGACCTGCTGAGCCACAAGGAAAAACTCAATGCTTACGGCACTGCCTGGTGGGGCGGCCTGAGCGGCGAAATCACCAAATGGGATCCCTTCCGCATCGCCTGGGATTTCTCGTACGGCAACGTGACCTATGACGACGGCTCCCTGAACCGCTCCGGCTGGCTGGCCGGCCTGCTGCTGGAATACAATCTGGACTGGACCAAGCTGGGTCTGTTCGGCTGGTACAGCTCCGGTGACGACGACAACGTGGGCAACGGTTCCGAACGCCTGCCCACCGTCAGCAACGACTACGGTCCCTGTAGTTTCTCCGGCACTTTCATGGGCCCGGACATCAATGGCCTCGAACGTGACCGCGTCATCGGCAACAACCTGGTGGGCACCTGGGGCGTGGGCTTCCGCCTGAAGGATATGAGCTTCCTGGAAGACCTCAAGCACACCTTCCACATCAGCCTGCTCGGCGGTACCAACGATCCCGGCATCCTGAAGAAGTACCACGAGCGTACCGGCGAATGGATGGCTCCCAACAATCCCGAAGGCACCACCAAGGTCGGCCGCGAGAACCTGTACCTCACCACGCGTGACTACGCCCTGGAATTCGGCCTGCTCAACGAATACAAGATCTATGACAACCTGCAGGTCAACCTGGAAGCCAGCTACATCGCCCTGTGGCTGGACAAGTCGGATGACGTCTGGGGCCAGAGCCTGACCGGCGGCGACCATCGCGACATCCGCGACGCCTGGAACGTGAGCGTGCTGTTCATCTACTCTTTCTAGCCAGCCCTCCTGAACAATGGCACGGCCGTATCTCCACTACGGCCGTGCCCAAAGGAAAGACCATGATCGAAAGAATCGATGCCGCTATCTGTATCGGCTGCGGCGCCTGCGTGGAAAAGTGTCCTCTGGACGCCCTGCGGCTCGGTGAGGACGGCAAGGCCTTCATCGCCTATGCCGACGACTGTATGACCTGCTATATCTGTGAACGGCTGTGCCCGTCAGGCGCCATCTTCGTGCATCCGTTCCGCGAAGAACTGCCGCCTGTTTTCCCCGATATCCCCAAGGCTCTGGGCGGAGGACTGTAAGATGAACATGCATCATATCACGACGGACGTCCTGATCATGGGCGGCGGTTCCGCCGGCCTGTGGGCCGCCTACCGCTGTTCCGAACTGGCCCCTGAAGCCCGCATCTGCATCGTGGACAAGGGCCCCCGCGACTGGGGCGGTCTGATGACCATGGCGGGCGGCGACTTTGAAGCCGTCCTCCCCCCGGACAACGTGGACGAGTGGGTCCAGGACTTCATCTATTATTTCGACGGCCTCTGCGACCAGGACCTCATGGAAGAGATCCTGAAGCGCTCTGCCGACCGTCTGCATGACTACGAACGCTTCGGCTGCGAATTCTTCAAGAAAGAAGACGGCAGCATGAAATACGTCCCCCAGCGGGGACTGGACCATGTGAAGCTGTACCCGGCCCAGCTCAAGGGCCGTGGCGGCGAGCTGATGGTCAAGAACATCGTGCGCCAGCTCAAGCAGCGCTCCGTGGAGCGGGTGGGACGCATCCTGCTGACCGAGCTGCAGCAGCAGGACGGCCGCGTCTGCGGCGCCCTGGGCTTCGATACCATCAACGGCGATTTTTACCGCTTCGACGCCCGGGTGGTCATTGCCGCCAGCGGCATGGGCGGCTGGAAGACCTCGTACGGCAAGAACACGCCTACCGGCGAGACCATGCAGATGACCTATGAGGCCGGCGCGGTCCTGCAGAACCTGGAATTTGCCCGTGTCTGGAACATGCCCCGCCTCTTCGGCTGGGAAGGCCAGACCGTGCTGATGCCTCTGGGCGCGCGCTTCGTCAATGCCGAAGGCGAGCCCTTCATGGAGCGCTACTCTCCCGTGCTGGGCTCCAATACCGACCCCCACTACACCACCATGGCCATGGCCATGGAGATCCGGGCCGGTCGCGGTCCCATCACCTTCGACCTGAGCCGCATCCAGCAGGAGAACCTGATCCTGCTGCGCCCCCAGAACGGCTGGCAGAAGCTGAACTATGACAAGCTTTCCGCCCTGGGTCTGGACCTGTTCCGGGATTCCACGGAATGGGTGCCCCAGATGACCGTTTCTTACGGCGGTCTGCGGGCCGATGCCTGGGGCAACACCAATCTGGAAGGCCTTCTGGCTGCCGGTACGGCCCGTGCCACCGAGCCCGGTGTCTACGCCGGCGGCTTTGCCCTGATGACCACGTCCGTGCTGGGCCATATGGCCGGTGAGAACGCGGCCCGCCTGCTCCAGACTCTGCCGGAAGTCAAGAGCGACCTGTCCGACGCGGAAATCACTGCCCGCCAGCAGGCCCTGTTCGCTCCTCTGGGCAAGGAAGGTCTCACTCCCAAGGAAGTGCTGACCTCCATCCAGAAAACGGTCTTCCCCTACGGGGTCTCCATCCTCAAGAACGAACGCAGCCTTCAGGCCGCGCTCAAGGAACTGGAGCGCATCCGGGAAGAAGACCTGCCGCGTATGGTTGCGACGGATCCCCACTACCTGCTCAAGCTGCATGAGACCCGTGGTGTGGCCTTTGTCAGCGAAATGTACGTCCGGGCCTCTCTGGAACGCAAGGAGACCCGTGCGGGCCATTACCGCGAAGATTACCCCGTGCGTGACGATTCCCAGCTGGCCTGGCTCTGCCTGCGCAAGGATGCGGACAGCAAACCGGAATTCTTCCGCGTCCCCGTGCCGCTGGAAAAGTACAAGCACCCTGTGACCCGGTACTACCAGGACAACTTCGCTTTCCCGACCAGCGAAAGCGCCAAGTAATCCCCACCTCCTAGACGGCCCGATGCCATGCCCTCCCCCGGGCAGGAGGCACCCCCGCTTCCTGTCAGACGAAGAGGCGGCAGGAATACCTGCCGCCTCTTCTATTTTGGCCGATACCTGTCCGGCTCCCCGGACAGGCATCGTGTCCCTGCATGTATCTTTTTTTTTTAAACCGGCTGACCAGGATATGGTCGACCAGGCTTCCTGCCTTCCCCATCGCCGCATTCTGGCTGCAGTCCTGCCCGGTCGCCCACAGGCCCTGCAGAGCCTAAAGATTTTTCCAGAACAGGAACAATGAGCCCAGCCCGAATCCTTCATCGGCCTTTTCCTGTTCGTTCCCTTCCACCGGAGGCTGGCCGACGATGGCGGCAGCCCTGGCCCCCAGATCCTGCACCTGCCGCAGCACGCTTTCGTCCATGCGGTACAGGGAAAACTGCCAGTTTTTGGTCTTCCCATACAGCCAGCAGGCGGATTTGCCGCCGGTGGCCATATCGAGACGGATGGACAGCAGGCGCACATCGCTCCGGCTCCGCCAGCCTCGGTTGCCGCCGAACAAAAAATTCCCCAGTCCCCAGGCCACGAAGGTCTTGCGCGGCGAGGCCTCGAGGGTCTCGAACCCGCCGTAGCAATGGCTGTGGGCGAAAAGGATGATGTCCGCCCCTGCGGCGGCAAACCAGTCCGCCCAGAGCCGCTGACGATCCGAAGCCTCGGAAAAACCTTCGTTCCCGTCATGGGAATACAGGATGATACAGGCCTCCGGCTCCCGGGCACGCAATGTCCGCACGGCTTCCAGCAGCTGGGGATAGGACAGTGTGACGATCCGGGGCCCGCTGCCTATCTGCGACATGGGCGATCCCGTCAGCAGGTAGACCGGCGGTTTCCTTTGGGGCAAAAGGGGCAGGGGCGTGAAGGTACCGCGTTCATGCAGGCCGTTGTGGCGAATACGGGCGCCTTCCAGCACCGCCATCAAATTGGCCGCGCCCTCTTCCAGCCCGTCGAACACATGGTTGTTGGCGGTGCAGGCAGCGCCATTGGCAAACGCCATCTGGGGGAACAGCAGCCCGTCGGCATGGAAGACGAAGGTATTCTGCTTGGAGACGGAAGAAAGACCGGCGATCTCGCAGTTCCACAGAAAAATGTCCGCCTGCTCCAGACGCCGGCGGGTCAGGGGCCCGAAAAGCTCTCCAGCCTGGGGCGCTTCGAGCATCCGGCCGCCCAGCAGCACATCTCCGGCCGCCAGGATCTCCAGCACGCCTTCCGCGGCCATGACCGGCCCCGACAACAGCAGGAGCAAGCCCGCACATCCCAACCATTTTACCCATGCCATGGTCATGCGCTGCACCATGATGCTCCTTCCCTCCTGTCCCGAATACATCTCTGTTCCCCTCTACGCCGGGGCAGCAGGACAGACAAGCGAAATCTCTCCGACAGGCAGCAGAGGCAGGCAAAAGGCGCATGGCCTTTCCCCGTGGAGAGGTATATGCTGCCTTCTGCACGGCAGGCAGCACCCGGCCCTGCCAAGGAGGAACCATGCGCATCTTCACCCAGGAAATCATCGTCGCTCCCCAGCATATCGACATCCAGAACCGCGTCAGCAACCTGTGCTATGTGCAGTGGATGCAGGATCTGGCCATCAACCACTCCACTGTCCAGGGCTGGGGCGTGGAACGCTACGAAGCGGAAGGGCACGGCTGGGTCGTCCGCCAGCATACCATCACCTACAAACGCCCTGCCCTTGCCGGAGATGTCATCACCGCCGCCACCTGGGTGGCCGAGCTTGCCTCCCGCCAGAGCCTGCGCCGCTATCTGTTCTGGCGCGCCGCCGATCGCAGCGTCCTGGCCGAAGCGGCCACGGTCTGGGTCTATATCGACATGGCGACCGGCCGGCCTTCCCGCCTGCCCGCCTCCCTGCAATCGGCCTTCGAGGTCGTGGCAGACGACAAGGAAGTCTTGCAGCTCCTGCAGGGCTAGCCTTCACAAAAGACAACTCTGCCTGTTTTCAGTACGTTTTTCCCCGCTCTCCTGTCCATGACAGAGCGGGACAGACCGCTGCCCGTCGAGCCGCGAAAGAAAACTGGCGACCATCTGCGACCTTCCCCGGTGGGCAGGCTGCAAAAAAGGGAGGCAGACGGATCTCCCTCCCTTTGTGATGGCGGATGGCTGCATACTGCGGCTGCGAATCCCTGGGCCGCTGCGATGCCTCAGCTCAAATCAGCATCCGCACAGGCCAGATTGCTGTCGATGCCGTAACGTTCGCGGAAGCGCTCCTCGGCCTCAGAGTCGCCGATGAGATAAAGGGCATCCCCCAGAGCGAAGATATAGCCCGGATCAGGGTTGACGTGCATGGTGCCGGTATTGTCGCGCACGGCCAGCACACTGCACTTGGTCTTGTTGCGGATGCCGCATTCCATCAGGCTCTTGCCCTGCAGCTGTCCGCGGATGGTATAGCGGAAGACGAGCAGGCGCTCATTCAGCATCATCATCTTGTCCGGAGCCAGCAGATTGATGATGCTGTTGCTCACCAGCGAAGCCAGGGAAAGCACCTGGTCCGCACCGGCGCTGTGCAGGCCGTTGACGTTACGGTCCAGCGAGGCACGGCAGAGGATCTGGGCATCCGGCCGCAGACGGCGGCTGTAGATGGTCAGATAGATATTGGCGTCATCGTCATGGGTGGTGATGATGATGGTGCGTGTCTTGCGGATGCCGGCCTTTTCCAGAACGGCAAGATCCGCGGCATCCCCGTGCACATGGGGGATGGCGCCGGAATTGATGTGCGGCTGCCGATCCACGATCACCGCAGGGATCTTGCGGCGTGCCAGGTTCCGCGCCACGGCAAGGCCCACCCTGCCGCCGCCCAGGATGACCACGGGCACGTTCTCCATCTCTGCCTTTTCCGGCTCGCTGATCAGGCGGTCGAACGTCCGCACCTGTTTTTCCGTACCGGCCACCACCAGCACGCTGCTTTCCGTGAACATGGTATGCGGCCCGGGCAGCTGGAAAGCGCCGCGATCCCAGACGCCGACCACGTTGATGCCCGTCCGTTCGCGCAGGCTGCAGTCCAGCAGGGTCTTGCCGGCCAGACTGCTGTGCATCACCGGGGCTTCCGCCACCACCAGACGGCCGAAGCGGCCCATGATGCTGGCCCGCTGGGACGAGCGGACCACCCGTCGGGCCATGGCCTCACCCAGCACATTATGGAACTGGAACACCCTGTTGCATCCTGCCAGGCGCAGGATGTCCGTCGCATCGGGATTTTCCACCCCCGCGGCGATGACCACCTGGGGCGCGGCTTCACGGGCCGAGAAGACGATGTTGGTACTGCGGATGTCCGTATCCATGACCACCAGCATGGCGGCCGTATCGGCGTGCAATTTCTGGTATGTCTTCACGTCGTCATGGTCACCGGCAGCCACTTCATAGCCCTGGTCGAGCAGGTCAAGACCGGTCTGGGGATCATTGCACAGCAGCACACGCCGGATACCATGGCGCGCCAGGTCATCGGCCAGGTTGAGGGTGATGGGGCCGCTTCCGGCGATCAGCACATGCCCCCTGATCCCGGCGGGCAGACGGCGCGGCACCATGTCCTTTTTCTGGCTTTCCAGCCACGGCATGTAAAAATGCTGGATGAAGGTGAAGGGCATCATGATCAGGAAAAAGATCACGCCCGACATGAGCACGACGATGGAAAAGATGCGGCCCGGATCCGAGGAAAAGGTGATGTCCCCAAAACCGAGCGTGGACATGACCGTCAGCGTCCAGTAGACCCCGGTGATCCAGGAATGTTCCTTCCCTTCATATTCCATGAGCCAGTGGAAGATGACGCTGTAAGCGGCGATCATGATGCACAGGGTAATGAAAAAGCGCCGCAGCACGATCATATTGTGCTTTGCGCCGCGCTCGTGCAAAAAGGTCATGATCTGTGATGGTAGATATTTCATGCGCACCAGTCTGTTGCTGAAACAAGGTATTTTTTGAAGATACCAAAACAGTCAGGCTACGCAAGCATCTCTTTACCGCCCTGCCCGGGCAGGACAACGGATGCCGGACGGGAGGAGATGTTTGGCCGATGCGGGCAGAAGAACCATGCTCCTGTCCCCTGCGCAAGGCAGAGAAGCTGTTTCCCCTGCCCTCCGATATCCTTCTGCCAGGCCAACATCCGGCGGCAGCGGCCAGCGGCACTGGACGGGGCTGTTATGATGCGAACCCGGCGTGCATGATGCTTGCCCATAAAAAAAAGACACCCGCATACCGGGTGTCTTTTACTCCGTGCCTGCACGGTACAGTCACAGCCATCATAAAAAAGACGCCCCGAAGGGCGTCCTTGCCTGAATGCTAATTTTCTTCCGAGAGGCGACGGAAACTTTTCTTTGCCGCGCCACAGACCGGACAGCGCCAGTCATCGGGAAGGTCCTCGAATTTGGTACCGGCAGGGATCTTGTGGCGTCTGTCGCCACGATCCGGGTCGTAGACATAACCGCAATTCACCATCTGGCAACGCCACATGTCCTGAGCTTCAGCCATAACAATCTCCTTTGAGGGATCGGGACGGACAAAGTCCGTCCCGGAAGCGTGTGCTTACTTCAAGCCCTTGGCGGCGCAGGCTTCACAAATACCGTCAAATTCCACACGGGAATCGACGATGGAATAAAAGCCTTCTACCTGCATGCCTGCCACAGAGGGTACAGGCAGGGGTTGCATGACATCACCTATGCGCCCGCAATGGATGCAGCGCACATGCTGATGCCAGGAAATATCGCCATCGAACCGTTTTGTCGTCCCTGCCGCTTCGAGCCTGCGTATCTCGCCGGTATCCGCCAAGAAATCGAGGTTGCGGTATACCGTGCCGAGGCTGATGCGGGGCAGGCGCTCACGAACGATGCTGTACAGTTCATCCGCTGTGGGGTGTGTTTTGACTTTTCTCAGTTCTTCAAGGATGACAGCACGTTGCCTAGTCATTCTGGTCTGTGGTTGGGCCATAGCAAACTCCAAGTATTTAATAAACATTACTATTTAAACCTGTCATTGTCAAGCTATGACCGCAAAGAAAAAACTTTTACTGAGCCTTTTCCGGCCAGACCAGCAGCACGGCCAGATCCATCACATTCGTCCGTGTGGGACCGGTCCGCAGCAGAGCGCCGCAATGGTGAAGTATCGGATAACTATCGTTTTCTTCCAGGGCATGACGTGCCTGCTCCATTCCCGTCACAGCCAGATTCCCGGCCCAGGCGCATCCTCCGGCAGCGTCCGTAGGGCCATCGGTGCCGTCCGTACCGGCAAACAGGGCGCAGACATGCGGGCAGTCCTGCAAGGCCAGGCTGGCTGCCAGCGCCATTTCCTGATTGCGCCCTCCCCTGCCCCCGCCGCGGAGCGTCACCGTCGTCTCACCACCGGCCAGCAGGCAGAGAGGCTGTGCATCCGCCGACAGTTCGGCCGCCATCCGCCGGGCCTGCGCCACCAGCAGGGCCGCCTGCTCCCGGGCTTCCCCCACCATTTTGTCCGTCAGGATGACAGGACGGAAGCCCTGCTGCCGGGCCTGCTCCGCCGCCGCATCCAGGGCCTGCCGGTTGGTGGCGACCAGGGCATTCTGCACATGCCGAAACAAGGCATCCCCCGGCTTGGGCGTCTCGGCATTCTGACGCAGACAGCCTTTTTGAAGATGATCCAGGACAGCAGGCGGCATGGCCGGTGCCAGCTCGTAGCGGGCAAGGATGTCCATGCAGTCCGCAAACGTCGAAGCATCGGGCGCTGTGGGACCTGAGGCGATGACATCCAGAGCGTCCCCCACCACGTCGGAAACGATCACGCTCACCACCCCGGCCGGAGCAGCCGTCCGGGCCAGCTGGCCACCGCTGAAACGGGACAGATGCTTCCTGACGGCATTGAGTTCCGCGATGGTCGCGCCGCTGCGCAGCAGCAGCTCCGTTACCTGCTGCATGTCTTCCAGAGTGACGCCGGGCACCGGGGCCGGCGTCAGGGCACTGGCCCCGCCTGTGAGCAGACAGAGGACAAGATCGTCTGCCGTCGTCCCGGCGGCCAGCTCCAGCAAAGCCTGTGTGGCTGCTGCGCCTGCCGCGTCCGGGACAGGATGGGCGGCCTCCACCTGGGTGATCTGCCGTAACGGCAGACCGTGACCGTACTTGACCACCAGCAGCCCGCTATGGATGCGATCCCCCAGCAGCTCTTCCACGGCAGCGCCCATGGGCGCGACCCCTTTGCCGGCTCCCAGCACCAGCAAACGGCCCCGGTGCGGCAGCGGCCAACGTTTCCCGTCCACAAGCAGGCTGTCGCCTTCCAGACAGACATGACGCATCAGGGCCGCATCGGGAGCCACAGCCCGCACCCCGGCATCAAAAATGGAATACAGTACGGCTTTGCGGGCTTCCAGTTCCATCACGCTCTCTCCTGAAAAGAAAAGGCCCACGGCGGTATGCTTTCCGTGGGCCCGGAACGACAGGGCTATTCCTTTCCGGCAAGGTAGGGGCCATCCCCCTGACAGCGACGGCACAGATCGCCCAGCACTGCCGGATACCATTCCCCGCAGCGCGGACAACGACGCACGACGCCTTTCCCCTTCTTCACCAAAAAGTCAGGATGGATACGCACAGGGGCGGCCTGGAGCAGGTCCATGCCGGCCGTACGGATCTCTTCACGCAGCAGTTCCGGTTCCTGCTCACGCTTGGGCTTTTCCTTGAGGAACCAGGCCCGCACATGCGGATAGGCATCCAGGGCCTCCACGTTGAGACGGACGCGCGTCCCTTCCCCCGTATATTTGTCATACAGGGAAAGGGCATAAATACCAAAATGATAGACCTTCAACCAGCCGTTGCCCACCGTGCAGGGGGTCAGCAGCTGGATGGCATCCGGGAGACACTGGACCGTTTCCGAAACGGCGTCGTACAGGATGCCTTCCGGCAGGGTACGCCGTGCCATTTCCACCATATATCCGCCGATGATGACCCCGGGGGCCACATGGCCATGAAAATCCTTTACCACGGCCACAAAGGCATCGTGATCCCACTTTCCGATCCGCATGCGTGTCTCCATTGAAAATCCTGCGGCTCTTCCGCATATTGCCCGACCATCCGCGGGCTTCCTCTCCGGCCTTTCGGGAAAGGCCAAAATCCGAAAGTCCAGGCACGCAAGGACACCAGACAGGCCGCCTGCCGTGCCGAAGGACCTATTGTATAAAGATACCCGCTTGTTGCAGCCCTGTAAACTGCATGGGCCGGAAAAACCTTCCGAAAAGGAACGATCAAGCGCGCATACCCGCACCCGGCAACCGTCCGGGCTCCAGAAAAAACTGCCCCGCAGGATCTCTCCCTGCGGGGCAGCAGACAGACTGTGACTTACTTTCCTTCGGCTCCGCCGCCCTGGGGAGGCATGTGGCACGGACGGCAGCCCGGTCCCAGCATGGCCGTATGGCAGCCATAGCAGGAACGCTCGGAATTCTTGGTATGATACGCCCAGAACAGGCTCTGGGGATCACGCTCCCGCGTCCCCTTCAGGGAGTGGCATTCCTCGCTTGCGCCACAGGACACATAGGCATCCTTGGCATCAGAGGGGGCCGCGTGATGACAGACGTCGCACTCCACGCTCTCATGGGTAGCGTGGTTGAACTTCACCCACATCTTTTTATGCTCCGAGCTCTTGAGCTCGATGGGCTTGTCCGGAGCCTTGGCGTCGCCAGCCACGGCCCAGGTGGCCGCGCCGCCGATCAATGACAGCATACATATCGCAATGAGCGCTCGTTTCATGCGTTACCTCGTAGTGACCGCTGGCCGCAAGGCAGCCACGGCAGCTCGTGCTAAAACGTGTTCCAGAAAGCGGGATGGATGGGCTGCAGGCCTTTTTTGGCCGCGACCATATCCATATGGAGCATCCCCAGCGCCAGGACGTCCAGATCGGGCGTCGTATCGCGCTCACGCAAGTCCACCGCCGGGCAGTAGGTCTTGCAGCGGGTGCACCAGTCCAGGCGCTCGCCCAGGGCATTCCCCGCTTCTTTCAGGATCTCCATGACACCTGCCCCTTCTTCGCCGCAGAAGGGGCAAGCCCCGCGGCGGAAGGTCCAGTCCGTGCCGCACAGCGAACAGTGGAGGTGCTTTTTGCCGCCACCGCCCGCCAGGAACGCGTTTTTCTCATCAAAAACAGGCCGGTCCAGATACGCTATGGAAGGCCCGGATCCGCAGACAGGACAATAGCCCTGCCGCCAGGCACCTTCCACGTTCCAAGGAGCCTCCTTCCCGTTCCCGTGCGGCGACAGCTCCACCAGGGCCCGCAGGACAGGCCCCAGCATAAAGCTGAACGCGAACAGCAGCACCTGCACAGGGATATCCAGATGCGCCGCTATCTTTCCCACGCTTTCGGCACTCTCGGCCGTCTCATTGAGCACGGCTTCCGCCAGGGCCACCGGAGCCTCAGGCCCCTGTGCAGCATCCAGGAAGAACGCCCGCAGCTTCGCCTCATGCGGCCTGACCACATCCTGGGCCGCAAGCAGCGGGATCAGGGTCTCGGCCGCGGCCCTGAGGGCTGTCCCGATACCGGCAAGCGACATCTCCGCCAGCAGCGGATAGCCCTGTGCGGCCCGCTCACGCTGCATCTCGGGCAGACGGATGCCGGCAGATTCCAGCAGGGGCTTGAGCTGTTCGGGCAGCGCGGCCCGGGCAGCCAGCAGCGGGGCAAAGGCTTGCAGGACAGGGGACAGGACAAGACGGCGGGCAAGGATACCGCTGACGGTTTCTTCCACGCTTTGACAGGATGCGGCCATGGATACTCCGGCTAACGAAGCCTGCGGGCTTCGGAGAGAGGGTGGGAACGGGGAGAAGGCAACGACATTTAGCCGAAGGTCGCGTATTCGTGATAAAACTCGGCTTCCTCCGCAAGCAGGTAGATCACGCTGACTTCGTCAGGATCTGCCAGGAATGCCTTGGGATGAGTCTTTTTGACGACCTCCAGCCGCTTTTTGGCAAGGGCCAGGATCTCGTCCCGTTCGCCAAAGGCCATGGCCCCGGTGGGGCAGGTCTTGACGCAGGCGGGCAGCATCCCGGCAGCGACGCGGTCGGCGCACATGTCGCACTTGGCAAGGGTCTTTTTGACCTTGTCATACCTGGGGATATTGTACGGACAGGCATGGATGACGTCTGCCATGTCCTGCTCGCTGAGCTTTTTGATCTTGTCGGTCACCAGCACGGCGCCGGTCTTGGGATCCTTGATCATGGCGCCGGGCACGGCCATGTCGGCCACGTCCACGCAGATGGGCGTGACGCAGTGGCGGCACTGGTCCGGGAAGAAGTTCCAGACCACATTGCCCTGCTTGTCCAGATGCTCGTGGAAACGAACGATCTTGTAGTTGTTGGGGTTCAGATCCGGCGGATTCTGATGGCTCCCCCGCTGCTTGGTCTCGTTGGCGGGCAGATCGTGCCATTCCTTGCAGGCAAGCTGACAGCCGCGGCATGCCGTGCAGCGTGTGGTATCGACTAAAAATGCTTTCGGCATATCTTTGCTCCTTGGGGGGCGTGCCCCGAAGGGCACGCCCGGTGCTGGTTAAGCAATTTCCGTCAACTTGTCCGCCTTGCGGATGTTCACACAACAGGCCTTCGCTTCGGGGATGGTCGTGTTGGGGTCACAGGCCACAATGGTCAGACGGTTGGTGGAGTCGCCGCATTTCGGCGTCGTCCAGCCATAAGCAAAGGGCATACCGATCAGATGGACTGTCTTGCCCATGACCTTGAACGGACGGATGCGGACCGTCACCATGGCAATGGCTTCCACCCTGCCGCGGGCGCTTTCCACGATCACGCCGTCACCGTTGGCGATACCCTTTTCCTTGGCCAGCTCGGGGCTCATCTCCACGTAGAGCTGGGGCTCGGCTTCAAGCAGGTTGGGCACGTTGCGGGTCTCACCGCCGCCACACCAGTGTTCCGTCATGCTGTAGGTCGTCAGCACGATGGGATACTTGGGATCGGCAGCCTTGGCCAGTTTGTCCATATCACTGGTATGGAACTTGTAGACCGGGCTGCTCAGCTGCTTGGAGAAGGGATGCTGCGCCACGGGCGTTTCCGCCGGTTCGTAATGCTCGGGGAACGGGCCGTCCAGACGGCCGGGGCCGTACAGCTGGGCGTAACCGTCCGTCGTCATGATGTAGGCCAGCTTGCCGTTCTTGGTATCGGCCTGCGGCGCCCAGGGGCCGTCCGGCACGTCGCCCACCCACTTCTTGCCGTCCCATTCGATAACGGCCTTCTTGGGGTTGTAGGGCTTGCCGTTCAGGTCCACGGAAGCGCGGTTGTACAGGATGCGCCGGTTGACCGGCCAGCACCACGACCAGTTGGGATACAGGCCGATGGCGGCCTGCATGGGCGTCTGGGTCGGGTCGCGCCGCTTGGACTTGTTGCCTTCATCCTCCGTATAGCTGCCGGTGTACAGCCAGTTGAGGGACGAGGTGGAGCCGTCGGCCTGCAGGTTGCCGAACGCCGGGACCAGGTCGCCCTTCTTGTACAGGCGGTTGCCGATCTTGGTATCGGCCCAGAAGAAGCCGTTGATGCGGCGGGTCCATTCTTCGGGGTCGTACTTTTCGGGCCAGTTCATCTTCAGCAGGGCTTCGGGCAGCTTGCCGCCCTCGGCCTTGTACAGCTCGCGCAGCTTGTTGATCAGCGGCACGAACATGTCGGCGAAGTTGCGGGCTTCACCGGCGGGTTCCACGGCCTTGTCGAACCACAGCAGCCAGCGGCCGCTGTTGCTGATGGTACCGGCCTTTTCCACACGATGCGCCGACGGCAGCAGGAAGACTTCTGTCTTCATCTTCTTGGGGTCGACGCCGGGACGGTGCCAGTTGTCCGTGGTTTCGGAATTGTGCAGCTCGGCGCAGACCATCCAGTCCAGATTGTCCAGAGCCTTGCGCATCTTGTTGGTGTTGGGGAAGCTGTTCATGGGGTTGACGCCGAAGACAAAACCACCCTTGATCTTGCCCTGGTACATCTTGTCCATGACATACATGTACGAGTAGTCCGCTCCGGGCTCGCCCTTGGGCAGCAGGCCGTAGCAGAAGTCATTTTCCGGTTTTGCCTCTTCACCGTACCAGCCCTTGAGCAGGCTGGCGAAGTACTTGGGCCGGTTGCCCCACCAGTTGGCACTGTTGGGGATCTTGGTGACCGGGGTATTGGCCTTGTTGAACTGGGCCAGGGTCTGCCAGGGAGCCAGCGGCAGGCCGATATAGCCGGGCAGCACATGGTACAGCAGGGCATGGTCCGTGGAGCCCTGCACGTTGGGCTCGCCACGCAGGGCGTTGATGCCGCCGCCGGCCACACCGATGTTGCCCAGCAGCAGCTGCACCAGCGTGGAGCAGCGGATATTCTGCACACCCACGGTATGCTGGGTCCAGCCCAGGGCATACAGGATGGTGCCGGCCTTGTCGGGCTTGCCGGTGGCACAGAACTGCTTGTAGACCTTGAGCAGGTTCTCTTCGGAAACACCCGTGATGTCGGAAACGTTCTTCAGGGTGTAACGCGAATAGTGCTTCTTCATCAGGTTGAAGACGCAGCGTTCGTGCTTCAGCGTGGCGTCACGCAGCGGAGCGCCGTCCGGGCCCTTTTCAAAGCCCCACTTGCTCTGGTCATACTTGCGCGCCTTGGCGTCATAGCCGCTGAAAAGGCCATCCTTGAAGTCATAGCCCTTGCCGACGATGAACGAGGCGTTGGTATAGTTGACGACGTAATCGTGGAAATAGCTGTTCGATTCCAGGATATAGTTGACCATACCGCCCAGGAACGCGATATCCGTACCGGAGCGCAGCGGCACATGATAATCGCAACGGGCGGACGTACGGGAGAACTTGGGGTCGACGTGGATAAGCGCCGCACCGTTGTCCTTGGCCCGCATGATCCATTTGAACGAAACAGGATGATGTTCAGCGGCATTGCTGCCGATAATAAGAACCACGTCGGCATTCTTGATGTCGATCCAGTGGTTGGTCATAGCACCGCGTCCGAACGACTCTGCCAGAGCCGCAACAGTGGGGCTGTGTCAGACCCGGGCCTGGTGGTCCATCTGGACAACACCCAGGCCGCGCATGGCTTGATGGATAACGGCGCATTCCTCGTTGGAGGCATGCGAGGTGCCCATCATGAAAATGCTTTCCAGACGGTTGACCGTCTGGCCCTTGCTGTTTTTGAGGATAAGATCCTTGTCACGCGTATCCTTCACGCGACGGGCGATCTTTTCCAGCATCCATCCCCAGTCCTTCTCTTCCCACTTTTCACTGTAGGGCGCCCGGTACAAAGGCTTGGTGAGGCGGTGCGGGTTCGTGTACATGGAGAACAGGGCTGCGCCCTTGGCACACAAGGCACCTTCGTTGACAGGGAAGTCAGGGTCGCCTTCCGTACTGACGAGCTTGCCGTCGCGCACGTAAGCGATGACCTGACAGCAGACAGCGCAGAACGGACAGATCGTGATGACTTCCTTCGCGCCTTCTATCTTGAGACTCCCGGCATAGGCCTGGGCCTCGCCGAGGTTGAAACCGAACTGGCTGAGCGAGAGACAGAGTGCACTCACGCCTGCCAGTTTCAGGAATCCCCTTCGTGTGTAGCTCATAGGCTTCCTCTCCTGGGTCAGGATGAAACAGGGAACATGCCGGAGGGAGTGCTTGCCTGACGGCTGCGAGCTCCGGCACGTTTTTTCTGTGAAGCGTTCCTGAAACAAGGTGCCCCACAAAAAATATTTTATGAAACCGTAGCACCGAAACAAAAACTTAGCAAGGGGATACGACAAATAAACAACGTTGTTCAAAACGGGACAAAAGCATCCGCCCACCCCGTAAGTCTGCCCGGATAAGATCCTTCCTTCGTTGCGAATTTGCGAGACAAACAGGAACAACCGGCAAGGCCGACTTCGCGCGGACCTGCCATCTTTCCTTAAAAAAGCATGAGGTGAGCCCTCTTGCGGTCTCCCATGGATAGTCTGCCCGTCCCGCATGCAGAAACAAGTAAGCGGTCCAGGCATGTTCTCTGTAAGACCCGTACCAGACCGTGAGGGTACGTCCCCAGCGGGCGACCAGCAAGGTCTCGCCTATTTTAGATGTCATATTCATCCGGACAGCCTGCTCCCCCAAAACGCCCCCGGGGACGCTCTTCTGCCTGTTGCCTATCTACCAAGAAACGTTTAGCCTTTTTCAAACTCTTAGGGAGGATCATATGCAGAAAGTCCTGACGCTCACGGCAACCTGTCTCCTGGGTATCCTTCTTTGCGCATCCGCAGCACTGGCTGATGAAGTAAAGACCGACCACTTTACGCTGAACCTTCCCTCCGGCTGGACGCAACCCCAGCCTGTCCAGTCTGCCCAAGGCGCGACCATGGCCATCCTCCAGAACGCCGCCGAACAGACCGTCATCACTGTGGCCGTCACGCCTGTCCCGCTTTCCGCCAAAGATCTCGCGATTCAGACCATTGCCAATATGAAGGCTGCCGGTTTCACGACCACAGAACCTGTGGCTTCCGGCGATTCCTATGTGGGAGAATTCTCCAAAGAGCAGGTCAGGGGCGTCAGCTATTTCAGTGCCAACGGCAAGCTCGGCAGCGTCATCACCATCATGGGCGCTTCTCTTGATGCCGGCAAAAAGATGCTGAAGGACAATCTTAAGCCTGCCGACAGCAAGCTCTTCCCCACTGATTTCTAGCCGCTGCACTCCCCAGCTTTGCACAAACAACGGCCCCCGTCCCGACAGGCCGAGGGCCGTTATTTATGTTTGAACACATACCAGGTGTTCAAAAAAAGCGGGCTTTCTTTCGCCTTGGTTAAGGTGTTCCACAGGCGGATTTTGAGTCCGTATAAAAATAGTTTTATATCACATAGATAAGAATATTTGCATATCGTTTCTGCGGTATGCGGGCATCTTGCGTCCTTTCAATTTTTCTCCATCGAGCCCTGTCCGGAATGGAACGGGCTCCCCTCTTTTTCTTTTTCCTGCCTCATTGCCCTTCTCCCTCCCCCAGCCCCGTTGTCCCACCAAAGTTTGCGTGACAATATATCTAATAATCTATATTTAAAAGCTGCTCATCAGCTTTCACAAAGGCAGTCCTGCCAGCAGGCGGGGCGGCAAAAGGAGGGGGAGATGAAAACGATGTATTGGAAGATCCTGGGTGCAGTAGCCCTGTCAGGGATGCTCTTTGCTCTGCCGGCATGGGCGGAAGAAGCAGGGGACATGCCCCAAACCCAGCCCGCGCAATGTGGCTCCGATCTCTCGTACAGAGATGACGACCCGCTGGCAGGGATCCTTAGTGCGCAGCGTGGCTGCTGCTCGTGGCATGGGGGCGTATCCGGGCAGTGCTATCAAGGACGCGTCGTGTGCAATGACGGGACGTTGAGTCCGTCATGCCGGTGCCAGTCATCCGAAACGGGATTGCAGACCGCCTCCTAAGCTGGAGTTTACATGCGGCATACAAAAGCCCCCGCTCCACTACGGAACGGGGGCTTTTTGCGTCTGATACGGGCTTGGGCCTACCTGAAGCCGCTCTTGCAGGTGACAGGCTGGGCGAGAGGTCAAAACCGCCCAGACGGAAGGAGGTCTGGTTGAACGTCTCCTTCATCTTGCACTCCGTGCGCCGCAGGGTACCCGGCCCATCCATTCCCGCAAATGTATGCGCACGGACTTAGGCCTGGAATTTTGGCACAAAAAAAGGGTTCACGGACGAACCGTAAACCCTTGATCTTTTTTATGGTACCGGGAGCGAGACTCGAACTCGCAAGGTGTTGCCACCGACGGATTTTGAGTCCGTTGCGTTTACCAATTCCACCATCCCGGCATAGCCGCAGGCCAGAAGCCTACAAAGCTTTTAGAGATTACAGGTGATAGGTGCCTTCGTCAAGTTTTTTGCGTCCTGTTGCCTGCATTTCTTCAAAAAATGCCTTCAGCGTCTTCCAGAAAAAACGCTGTCTCCTGCTCCGGCCAAAGGCCCGCAGACAAGCAGGATTCCTTGACGAACCTGTTCTCATTGCCCTGCAGGCGCTCGATGCGGCTTGCCCGCCGGCACTCCCAGGCATCCACGGGATATTGTCGCGCCCAGGCCTGCATGAGCTGCTGTTGCTGACGGCTCAGACGATAATGCTCGCCATAACTGTCAGCCATATACAGGCTGGAGCGTGCGATCTGCCCGCGTGCCCGCTCCGGCGGCTCCACCTTGTTGCCGCTGATCTTCATGGGGCAGGAACCAAAGGCCGAAGGGACATCAGGCCCCAGCATCTGGAAATTTTTGTTGGAGCGTACCGCATTGACCGAACCTATGGCAGGGTACAGGTTATACATGTCGGCCTGCATGCGACGGTAATCGGCATTGACCTTTTCCGCGCACGCACGTCCCTTGAAGGCTTTGCCCTTACGATCCACGCAAAGGGCATGACCTTCCCGCCACTCCGGGAATGCCCTGCCGAAATTTTCGGCAGGGACAACGTGCTCCCACTCTACCCGTGAGGAGCGCTTCCGGTGCTTGTCTGCCGTGAATCCCCGCGGCAGCCGGATCTGCTTGTGCTCATCGAAAGCAGCCCCGCAATAGAGCGTCTGACGGTGATCATAGTAAACTTTCTGCTCCAGCAGCCGTTTGGCTTTGGCAAAACTCTCGTTTTGCATATTGCCCGCTGCCCTGCCCTGAGCAGGCAGTACCAGCAGCAATGCCCACAGCAACCACACGATCCTCTTCATGGCGATACCTCGCAAAATGTCCGCATATGGCCTGCCTATGGGGCACGTCCCTTCCAGAAGGTGAAATCTGCAGACAGTTTTTTGAGGCTATATAAGATTATCTATATCTATTTTTCAAGACACCCTCCTCGTAAAAAAAGACCCCGGCAAAATATCAATAAAAAAGGGCCCATCGCGAGCGACGGGCCCTTCCCTGTCCTGCCCCTGCGGGGCAACGGGATCAGATAGTTACAAGATATACTGGCTCAAATCCTGATCTTCCCGGACATCGCGCAGGTGTTCCTGCACATAGGCCCGGTTGACCACGATCTGCGCACCGGGCATGTCCGGCGCGTCAAAAGAGATGTCCGCCAGGATCTTTTCCATGATGGTGTACAGGCGGCGGGCACCGATGTTCTCGCTGGTGGCATTGATCTCTTCCGCAAAAGCGGCGATCTCTTCGATGCCGTCTTCCGAGAACTGCAGGCGGATCTGCTCTGTCCCCAGCAGGGCCGCATACTGCCGCGTCAGGGCATTATGGGGTTCCGTCAGGATGCGCAGGAATTCATCCTTGCCCAGGGCATTGAGTTCCACTCGCAGGGGGAAACGTCCCTGCAGTTCGGGGATCATGTCGGAAGGCTTGCTGAAATGGAAAGCCCCGGCCGCGATGAACAGGATATGGTCCGTGCGCACCATGCCGTACTTGGTGTTGACCGCCGAACCTTCCACGATGGGCAGCAGGTCACGCTGCACGCCTTCGCGCGAGATGTCGGACGTGCGGTTCTGGGAAGAGCTGGCGATCTTGTCGATCTCGTCGATGAAGATGATGCCCATCTGCTCCACGCGCTCGCGAGCCTTGTCCACCAGAGCTTCCTGATCCACCAGTTTGCCGGATTCTTCCTGGATCAGCACGTTATAGGCCTCGCGGACCTTCATCTTGCGACGGTTGCGGCGCGGCGGGAAGGCCTTGCTGAACATGTCCCGCACCTGGTTGCCCATCTGTTCCATGCCGGGGATGGCGAACATGTCCATGCCCTGGGCAGGCTGCTCGGTCACTTCGACTTCCACTTCGCGGTCGTCCATGAAGCCAAGGCGGAACTGCTGGCGCAGTTTTTCGCGGGTATCGTTGCGGTCCCCGCCAAAGGAATTGGGCAGCAGCAGATCCAGCAGACGGGACTCGGCGGCAGCTTCGGCAGCGGCCCGGACCCGGGCATTTTCTTCTTCCCGCACAAGGTTGATGCCGATCTCCATAAGATCGCGCACCATGGATTCCACATCGCGGCCCACATAGCCCACTTCCGTGAACTTGGTGGCCTCGACCTTGATGAAGGGAGCTCCGCTCAGCTTTGCCAGACGGCGGGCTATCTCGGTTTTGCCCACACCGGTGGGGCCCATCATGATGATGTTCTTGGGAGCGACCTCATCACGCAGCTCCTCAGGAAGATGCTGACGACGCCAGCGGTTACGGACAGCAACAGCGACCATGCGCTTGGCCTGTTCCTGTCCCACCACAAATTTATCCAGTTCTGCCACGATTTCACGCGGGGTGAGTGTGCTCATTGCATCTCCTGCGCGTCCTTCGACGCTCTATTTTCCAGCCGGCCAGCCAGTGCAGGCGGTCCGACGATTTTTTCCGGCAGTCATGCCTCCTTATATATGAGCATGATTTTTCCTCTGACAATGGCCCCATTGTCGAGAACCTGCTTTTTTCCTATCGTGGCCCATGCACCTTCCCCATATCTTCCATCTTCCTCCTCTGCCTCCGGAGCTGGACTGGCTGCCGCCCCTGCTGGGCATAGCCGTCCTCCTCCTGCTCCTGCGCATGGCGGTGCGTGGCACCTGCCGGTTATGCCTGCTGGGCATCCTGATACTTCTGGCGCTGGCAGCCTTCCCTCACCGGGACCTGACCTTGTTCGCCCTGGGGGGCCTCGCCGTCTGGTGCCTGATGCCGGGACGGGATCCAAAAGAAAAAAGACAAGACGACAGACATTGAAAAGGAGCTCCCTCTCGGCCGCTCCGGCATTCCAGACGCACCGTACCGGCCTTATGCTTCCTTCAGGGCTGGCTGTTTGAGCATAGCGCATGGCAGCCGTAGCTGTCCTTTCCTTACCTCAACACGATATCGGCAGACGACAACAACAAAAAAGGCCGGATGAACCGGCCTTTTTTGTTGTCTGCTTTATCGCAGCCCTTATCCAGCAGTCTTGCTCACAGGGCCCGAGGTCAGCATCTTCTGGCTGATGTAGATCACGACCAGCAGGCCGCAACCGATGGCGTCGGTAATGGCGCCAGGAGTGATCAGAGTGATGGCGCCCGCCAGCAGGATCAGGCGCTCCCACCAGTAGAGGTTACGCAGCCAGTAACCCACGCTGGCAAAGGACAGGCTGGCGATGCCCAGCGCCGCGGTGGAAGCGTAGAAGAGCACTTCCCAACCGGAGGCACCGATCATCAGCAGGCCGGGGTTGTAACAGAAGATGTAGGGGATCAGGAAGCCGGCCAAAGCCAGCTTGACCGCCATGAAGCCTGTGGCGTTCGGCTCTGATCGCGCAATCCCTGCCGCGGCGTAGGCGGCCAGTGCCACAGGGGGCGTCAGGTCGGCCAGGATGCCGAAGTACAGGATGAAGAGGTGCGCCGCCATGGCAGGCACGCCAAAGTGCATGATGGCCGGGGCCGCGATGGTGGCCAGCACGATGTACTTGGCCGTGGTGGGCAGGCCCATGCCCAGAACGATGGAGGCCAGCATGGTCAGCAGCAGGGTCAGGGCAAAGCTGTCGGCCGAGATGGTCAGGATGGCGTTGGCCAGCTTCAGGCCAAGACCGGTCAGGGTCACCACGCCGATGACGAAGCCGGTGCAGGCGCAGGCGGCAGCCACACCCAGGGCCAGACGACCACCGTTTTCCATGGCCTGCAGGACGCCCTTGAGGGACAGGAAGTTGGTCTGGGCCAGAGCGCTCATCACATTTTCATTGCTGTAACGGGCACCATGCCAGGTCTTCCAGTTTTCCGCCACCAGGGAGATGACCACGGTGGTCACGATGCAGTAGTAGGCGGCCTTGAGCGGCGTGTAGCCCTGCATCAGCATGTAGATCAGCACGATGATGGGGATCAGCAGGTAACCGCCCTGACGCAGCACCACCCAGGTGCGGGGCAGGCGTTCCTTGGGGATGCCCTTGAGGCCCAGGCGCTTGGCTTCCATGTGCACCATGAAGCCCACGGCCAGGTAATACAGCAGGGCGGGCACCAGGGCCGCCTTGGCGATCTCCACGTAACCGACGCCCAGGAACTGGGCCATGATGAAGGCCGCAGCCCCCATGATGGGCGGCATGATCTGGCCACCGGTGGACGAGGCGGCTTCCACGGCGCCGGCAAAGGCACCGCGATAGCCCACGCTCTTCATGAGCGGGATGGTGAAGGTACCCGTGGACACCGTATTGGCCACGGAAGAACCGGAAATGGTACCGAAGAAACCACTGGCCAGCACGGCCACCTTGGCGGGGCCGCCCACGTAGCGGCCGGCAGCGGCCAAGGCCAGGTCGATGAAGAACTTGCCCAGACCGGTGCTGTGCAGGAAGGCACCGAACAGGATGAACAGGAAGACGAAGGAGGCCGACACGCCCAGAGGCATGCCGAACAGGCCTTCCGTGGTCAGATACATGTGCGAGACGATACGCTGCACGGAGAAACCGGGGTGCCCCAGCATGCCGGGGATCAGGTTGCCGAACTTGGCGTACAGCAGGAAGACCACGGCCACCAGGGTGATGGGGATGCCCACGATACGGCGGGTCGCCTCCAGCACCAGCAGGATGGACGCACAGCCCATGATGAAGTCCAGCTCGGTGGCCGGACCGGCATCCAGCACGATGATGTCATACTGCCAGACGATGTAGCCGCAGACCACGGCCCCGGCGATGGCCAGGATGGCGTCATACCAGGCCAGCTTGTTCATGTTGCCCGTGGCGCGGGCAGGATACAGCAGATAGATCAGGGTCAGCACAAAGCCCAGATGCACCGCGCGCTGGATCTGGGGCGCAAAGGGCGTCGTGGCGGCCGTGTACAGATGAAAAGCGGAAAAGGCGATACAAAGGATCTTGATAAAAATATCGAGCCACCCCTTGAAGGAGCGGTAAACGGATTCCTTGTCGTACTTGGCAACGATCTCGGAGACGTCCACGGTCTCCTGGATCTTCTCCACGGCACTGGAATCCAGTTTGTGGCCTTCTTCCAGGGCAAATCCCCCTGCCCCTTGTTCATCGATCATATGCATTCTTTTTTCGTGGCTCATCCTCTCATGTCCTGTGTAAGTATGCGGGCGTGTCCTTTCACGCCAAGTCAATGTCCAAAAATTATCAGGGTAAAACGACTGTAAGGGTAATGGCTTGTCCCGGTTCCAGCAGGGAATTCAGCGGGATCTCCTTTTGTCCCCCGCCCTCTTCAGGCAGCAGCAGGGTGTGGTTCGCCACACGTCCCACGCGCACATCAAAGGAAGGCAGGGCCATATGATAGCCGCTGATGACAACTTTTCCGTTTTCCGTATACATCCGCTGTCCCGGGCCCGGCTGATGCGGCAGTCCGGCCCCGAAATCCTGATAAACCGTTTTTTCCAGATAAATGCAGCCCCCGCTGACACTGAACCAGTCCTCCACCGGACTCAGAGCGACGGAATGCCTGTAACGAATGGCAAACTCGCTGCCGTCCGGTGCGGGCCGGCTGAAAAGTTCCCTGCCGCTGCTGTCGCGCAGCACCAGGCGTTGCACGTCCTGCGCCTGCACACTGGAAAAAAGATGCGGCGCAACCCACAGCACGCCTGTCATACAGACCAGCATGACCAGCAAAAAAGCAATGGTATTGCGCCGCATCATCATAAGTCCCGAATCAACTGATTGTTGCCTGAGAACTCAGCCTACTTGATGTCCAGGCCCTTTTCCTTGAAGTACTTGATAGCACCAGGATGGAAGGGGATGGTCACACCGTCAGCGGCGTGTTCCAGAGAGATCTCGGCACCCTTGTTATGAGCCTTGGCCACGTCGGGCAGGTTGTCATACAGGGTCTTGGTCAGGGTGTAGGCCACGTCGTCAGGCATGTTCTTGTTGGCCACCAGGATGCACTGCACGGACAGGGTGGGCACGGCGTCCTTCTGGCCCAGGTAGGTACCGGCCGGGATGGAGTCCTTCACCAGGTAGGGGAACTTCTTGACGATCTCGTCGACCTTCTGGCCGGCCAGGGGCACGAAGACCACTTCCTGAGCGGTGGTGATGTCCTGGATGGCAGGGTTGGGCGTACCGATGGTGAACACGAAGCCGTCCACCTGACGGTCCTTGAACTGGTCGGCAGTTTCACCGTAGGGCAGGAAGATGGGCTCGATGTTCTTGTAATCCAGGCCGTAGAAGCCGAAGATCTGGCGGCAGTTCACTTCGTTGCCGCTGCCGCGGGCACCCACGGAGACCTTCTTGCCCTTGAAATCTTCGAGAGCCTTCACGCCGCTGTCCTTGCTGGCCACCACATGCAGGTATTCAGGATACAGGCGGCCGATGACGCGCACGTTGTCCAGCTTGCTGCGGAAGGGAGCCAGGCCGTTGAAGGCGGAGTCGGCGACGTCGTTCTGCACCATGGCGAAGTCCACGTCACCAGCCTGGACCAGACGCATGTTCTCACCGGAAGCACCGGTAGCCTGGGCCGTCACGGAGATAGCACCGCCGCTCTTATTGGTGATCACCTGGGCAATGGCACCGCCCAGGGGGAAGTACACCCCGGAGGTCCCGCCGGTGGCCAGGGTCAGGCGTTTGGTGTCGGCATTGGCCAGCGAGGCGGCCAGCAGCAGACCAGCGGCCAGGACAAGACTGAGAACTTTTTTCATAAGGCTTCTCCCGAAAAGAGGTTACAGAACGCATCCACTAAAATGGCGTTCTCACTACCATCATTGAGTATACACCAAATATGCAAAAAGGGCAAATCAGCCGTGCCCCGTACCTTCCGTCAGGGCTCGCTATTTGACTTGCTCCCCGGCAAAGGCATATTATGGAAAGAGCGAGACACCATGCATCCAGCCAAGGAGATCCACATGGTCAAGCGTCATCTCAGACTTCTGGTCGTGACAGTGGCGTGCATCGCCCTGCTCGGCGGCTGCGCCAGCAAATACGGTGCGCAGACGACACAAGTCAACTATTATCCCCAGTGCTACTCCCCTGTGGCCCAGCTGCGGGCCGATGAAGACAGGGTCACCAACAGTACGGCGGGAGGCGCCGCGGGCGGCGCCCTGCTGGGTGCCCTCATCGGCGGCCTGGCCACCGGCAAGGTGGAAGGCGCCCTGGCCGGTGCCGTGGCCGGTGGTGCGGCGGGCGCCGTGGGCGGGAACATCTACGGCAAGTCCCAGCAGCGGGAGAACGACCGCAGGCTGCTGGCCAGCTATGCCGCCCAACTGGGCGAGGACAGCGCAGGCATGGATCGCGCCACTGCCGCCGCCCGTCTTTCGGCCCGCTGCTATGACGAACAGTTCAAGAAGGCCGCGGCCCAGTACAAGGCCGGGGCCATCACCCGGCAGGATTTCCAGGACCGCTACATGGAGATCCGCAGCGGTCTCGAAGAAACGTCCCGCATCCTGAAGCTCACCTCCGACCATGTCATCGAGCGTGATGCCGAATACCAGAAGACCCTGGCCCAGGCTCAGGCCAAGGGGCAGGTCTCCCAACGCCAGCAGGCCCCCCGCAAGGAAAAGAAGGCCTGGAACAATTCCCGCCGCGAGCTGGAAAGTACCCGCCAGGACGTGGACATGCGTCTGGCCACGTACGAGCAGACCGTCAACAATCTGATGCTGTAACAGCAGGGCGCGCTTCTTTCCCACGAGAAGTGCGCCTTTTTTTCGGAGCATACCCCCATGGCTGACGATCCCGGCAAAAACACCGCTGATGTCCCCCGTCCCGATACCGCCGACACCGCACACACCGCCGGCGGTGGAGATCCCTCCGGCAATCCGGACGCCCTCCGGGGCGCCCCGGTCCCTGTTCCCTGGTACCGCCGTCCCCTGTTCTGGGGCATCGTGCTGTTCCTGCTGGTCCTGGCCCTGCTCGGCTGGCTGTTCTGGAAGCAATGGCAGGCCGCCGAAGCGGAAAAACAGGCCCAGGAAGCCGCCCTGAACGCCCAGCTGGCCCAAAATGCCGAGATGGACGCCTACCTGGCCCAGCTGCGGGCCCTGCTCAAGGAAGAGCCCTGCGTCATCAAGGAAAAACTGGCGCAGCTGCCGCCCCCTCCTGACGCCGTCCCCGGTGTTGTGCCCGGCGGCCGCTCCGGCGAGCCCCTGCAGATCCCGTCCGATGTGGCGCCCCAAAGCACGCCGGTCACGCCGCAAAAGGCCCCTGCCCGTCCCGGCAGCATGGCCCAGCTGCTGGAACAGGGCACTGTCCTCGTGCTGGCCCGGCAGCCGCAGGGCCTGTCCATGGGATCCGGCTTCTTCATCTCCCGCCGCCATGTGCTGAGCAATGCCCATGTGGTGGGCAATGCCGGCCAGGCCTTCCTCATCAACAAGGCCACGGGCGGTGTCCTGCAGGCCACCGTGCGCCATCGCAGCGCGGATGGCGGCCGGGACTTCGCCCTGCTGGAGCTGCCTGCCGATGCGGCCATCACGCCGCTGGAATTCGCCCCCGGTGTGGAACGTACCCAGCGTGTCAGCGCCTGGGGCTTCCCCGGCGCCGTGACCAACGACGATCCCAAATTCATGGCCCTGCTGCAGGGCAACGATTCCGCCGTGCCCGAGGTGGTGTATACGGAAGGCGTGGTCAGCGTCATCCTGGAACGCACCCCCCCGCTGGTCGTGCATACGGCCACGGTCTCGCAAGGCAACAGCGGCGGCCCTCTGGTCAATGAACAGGGCCAGGTGGTGGGCATCAATACCTTCATCAAACTCGATGATGCCTCCTACCGCCAGTCCAGCATCGCCATCGTGGGCAGCAGCATCACCGCCTATTTGCGGGAGATCGGCATCGGATTCTCCCAGGCCGCGGCAACGCCTGCCGCCGCTCAGGCACAAGACGAAAAGGCCGATGGCCAGAAAGGGGTGAGACCATGAGCGTTTTCCTGCTTACCAGCCAGCGCAACGCCATGCGCGCCCTGGCCAGCCAGGGCATCTTCGCCACAGACTGCCACGCCCAGGTCTGCAGCATCATCGCCCAGCACCTGAGCCCGGCCCATGCGGCCCTCATCGCCGAGCCCCAGCACGATCCCGGCCAACAGCGCATCGACTGGTACGCCGGCGTGAACGGGACCGCCACCCCGGTGAGCGCGCTCCCTGCCGAAGAGGCGGAGCGCCTGCGGGCCCGCGCCGGTGAACTGGCCCGGGACATCCTGCACCTGTCGGAACAATGGGGAAAGGACGCCCAAAGCCGCGAGGCCCTTGCCGGCCAGATGCTCGCCCTGGTCCTGCAACACCCCCATGAAGACGATCTCTGGTCCGTGGACGGCCAGCCCGTTCTGGTGAACTGGGGCTTTGCTCCGGGAGCCGTCGGCGCCATGCCC
>UMHC01030324.1_pt1 | contig 33884 bp, 16 predicted proteins | sample 1965381 | NCBI WGS metagenome assembly UMHC01 (sample SAMEA4836083, study PRJEB28245) | human gut metagenome | biome: gut microbiome; material: fecal sample | place: Denmark | collected 2008 | reverse complement strand
AGCCCGCCGCCAGCTGCCCTACTGGCCGGAAAGCGCTTTCGTCTGCATCGGGGATTTCATCGCCGACAGTCTGGGCATCGCCGCCCGTCACCGGATGCAGGAGGTTGTCGTGGCCTGCATGGCGGGCAAGCTCTGCAAGTATGCCGCCGGCTTCGCCAACACCCACGCCCATCAGGTGGAACAGGACATGGCCCTGCTGCGCCGTCAGGTGCAGGCCTGCCTGCCCGGAGAGACCGCCCTGCACGAGGCCCTGCATCACAGTGCGTCCGTGCGCGAGGCCCTGCTCTCCATTCCCGAAGCCGGGCGCCTGCCCGTGCTGCATGGGCTGGCCAGGGCGGCCCTGGAACACTTTTCCCGCCGGGCTCCCGGCGTGCCGTCCCTGCATCTGCTGGTCTTCGACTTTGACGGCGCCTTCCTGTTCAAGGAAAGCCTGCGGCACGCTCCCGGCACGGTGGCGGCCCCTCTGCCGTCCCCGGACGACGGCACGACCGACAGCCCGGAAGACACTTCTTCTGACGGACAGGCCCCGGACATCGGCCTGCGCTATTTCATCGACAGGCCCTGACCGCCCTGCGGCCGGAGCCCCTTACCTCCCCTGTGAGTTTGCCCATGAACATGCCCTTTGTGGAAATCGTCGGCGCCGGTCCCGGTGCGGAAGACCTCATCACCGTGCGCGGCCTGCGGGCCCTGCAGCAAGCCGATCTGGTGGTCTATGCCGGTTCGCTGGTGGCTCCTGCCCTGCTGCGCCACTGCCGCCCGGGCTGCCTTTGCCGGGACAGTGCCTCCATGGATCTGGCGGAACAGGTGGCCGTCATGAGCGAGGCCGCGCTGGCGGGCAAGCGCGTGGTGCGCCTGCACACCGGTGATCCCGCCCTTTACGGCGCCATCGACGAACAGATCCGGGGGCTGGCCGAACGGGGCATCACCGTGCGCATCACCCCCGGCGTGAGCAGCGTGTTCGCCGCTGCCGCCGCCCTGGGCTGCGAACTGACCGGCCCGGAAACGGCCCAGAGCGTCGTCCTGACCCGCACGCCCGGCCGCACGCCCATGCCTGCTGGCGAGCAGGCCGCCGCTTTTGCCCGCACGGGGGCCACGCTGGCCTTTTTCCTCAGTACGGGCAAAGTGGCCGATCTGATGGCGGAACTGCAGGATGCGGGCGGTCTTGCGCCGGATACGCCCGCCGCGGCCGTCTACCGCGCCTCCTGGCCTGACGAGCAGGTCGTGCGCGGCACGGTGGCCGATCTGGCCCGCAAGGTGGAAGAAGCTGGCTTCCGGCGGCAGTCCCTTATTTTGGTGGGTCGTGCCCTAGCTGCTTCCGCGACGGTCTCGCGCCTGTACGACGGCTCTTTTTCCCACGGCTACCGCAACAGCCTGCCCGACGAGGCCTTCCACGGCACCTGCGCCCTCTATGCCGCCAGCCCGGCGGGACTGGCCCAGGCGCGTACGCTGGCCGCCGCACTGGCGCAGGGCGACGCCCCCACTCCCGTGATTTTCGCCGCCTGCTCGGCCGATGACCAGCTGCCTGCCCCGCAGCCCGTGGCCGACATGGCCGCTGCTCTGGCTGATGCCCTGCACCGCTTCGATGCCCACATCATCCTGGGCACGCCCCGTCAGGTCTTGCCCCTGCTGCCCGCCGCCACCGGGGACGCTGCCGTCATCTGCTGCGCCGAGAGCGGCCGCCATGCCGTCTGCCTGCTGGACGGCCCGGATCATGCCGGGGACAGGCTGACCCGGCGCGTGGCCCGCATCACCGGCGGGCTGGGCATCACCGGTCCGACTGAAGCGGAGAAAGAAAACGACACGCCTGCTGCGGTCTTCCCGGAAGCTGCCACGGCATCCGCGGTCCCCTCGTCCCCGCACGGCGAGGTGCTGGTGGTGGGCCTGGGCTCCGGCGACCCTGCCCAGCTCACGCCCGAAGTGGATGCGGCCCTGCGCCGCTGCGACACTGTGGCCGGGTACAGCAAATATGTGGATTTCATCCGCGACCGCATCCACGGCAAGCGCCTCATCGAGACCGGCATGAAGGGCGAGGTGGAACGCTGCCGCGACACCCTGGCCGCTGCCGCTGCCGGGGCCACGGTCTGCATGGTCTGCTCCGGTGACCCGGGCATTTTGGCCATGGCCGGGCTGCTGTTCGAGCTGCGCGCCCGCGAACAGGCCTTCCGCGACCTGCCCATCCGGGTGCTGCCCGGCATCACGGCTGCCAGCACGGCCGCCGCGGCGCTGGGGGCCCCCCTGCAGAACGGTTTTTCGCTGGTCAGCCTCTCCGACCTGCTGGTGCCCGCTGACGAAGTGCGCCGCAACCTGCGGGCCGTGGCGCAGTCGGCCCTGCCCGTGACCCTGTACAATCCTGCCGGACGCAAGCGCCGCCGGCTGCTGGCCGAGGCCCTGGACATCTTCCGCGAGGCCCGCGGCGGTGACATCCTCTGCGCCTTCGTGCGTCATGCCGGCCGCCCGGAAGAGACGCGCTGGATCGGCCGTCTGGCCGACCTGCCCGCCGATGACGTGGATATGTCCACGCTGGTGCTCATCGGCAGCGCACGCACGGTCACGGATCGGGGCGCGCTGTTCGAAGCCCGCGGCTATGCGGAAAAATATCTGGACAAGGACGCCCCCGCGTCCACCGCGGACGGTCGCTGATGCGGGACTTCCACGCCTTCTGTCTGGCCGCTCCCCGCTCCGGCGAGGGCAAGACCGCCGTGGCCGTGGCCCTGATGCGGGCCCTTGTCCGCCGGGGCCTTGCCGTGCAGGGCTGCAAATGCGGGCCGGATTACATCGACCCCACATTCCATGCGCTGGCTACCGGTCGCCCGGCCTGCAATCTGGATACCTGGATGATGGGCGAGGCCGGTGTGCGCGCCCAGTGGCGGGCCGCCGTGCAGGGAGCCGACGCCGCTGTCTGCGAGGGTGTCATGGGCCTGCTGGACGGCCGCTCCCCGGACGACCTTTCCGGCAGCACGCTGGATTGTGCCCGTGTGTTGCACCTACCCGTGCTGCTGGTGGTCAACGTGCGGGGCATGGCCGCCTCGCTGACGGCGCTGGTGGAAGGTTTCCAGCAACAGGCGGCACGTCATGGCGTCCGGCTGGCGGGCGTCATCGCCAACAATGCCGGCAGCCCGCGCCATGCGGATATTCTGCGTCAGGCTCTGGAAAAGGCCGGGCTGCCGCCCCTGCTGGGCGCCCTGCCCCGCCACGAGGCCTGCCGCATCCCCGAACGGCAGCTGGGCCTGCTGCCCGCGGCTGAAAGCGACTGCGATACGGTGTGGACGGACCGTCTGGCGGAACTGGCGGAAAATCATGTGGATCTGGACCGCCTGCTGGCCCTGACGCGCCGGCCCCGGCCGCTGGGGCCGCCCCTGCCCGCCCCCGGACAGCGGCAGCGGCGACTGGCTGTGGCCCGGGACGAGGCGTTTTGCTTTTATTACCGCGCCAACGAGGACGCCCTGTGCGCCCGCGGCTGGGAGATCGTCCCCTTCTCGCCCCTGCGGGATACGGCCCTGCCGCCGCAGCCGGACGCCCTGTATCTGGGCGGCGGCTACCCGGAAGCCTTTGCCGCCCGGCTGTCCGCCAATACGGCCATGCGTAGCGCCATCAGGGACTTCGCTGCCGTGGGCGGCGAGATCTACGCCGAGTGCGGCGGCTACATGTATCTGTGTTCCGGACTGGAGGCCGCCGCCGAAGGTCACGGTCTGGATGGAGAGCGCCGCGTCTGGCCCATGTGCGGCGTGCTGGAGGCCACGGCCCGCATGGGGCAGGGCCTGCGCTCGCTGGGCTACCGCGATGTCCGCTTCACGGGGGGCGCCCCCCTGGGCCTGCCCCTGGAGACCTGCCGGGGCCACGAGTTCCACTGGTCGCACATCGAGCTGCACCGGCCTTATGCGCCCCTCTATGACGTCACGGACCGTACGGGTACCCGCCCCGAAGGCGTGCATCACGGCAATGTGCGGGCGGGCTATGTGCATCTTTACTGGGGCGGTCTGGCCGATGCCGCCGCTGATGAAAACAAGGATATAGAAACGGCCCCTGCCGCTCCTGCCCCCCACAGTCCTGCCGGGCAGGTGATCCTGCTCAACGGCCCCTCCAGTGCGGGCAAGAGCACCCTGGCCCGCGCCCTGCAGGAAAAGCTGCTGGCCGACCACGGCCGCCACAGCATCATCCTGTCCATGGACGATCTGCTGCGGGCCTGTCCCGGCCGTCCGGGGGCCCTGCTGCAGGGCATGGCCGCCACGGGCCTGCCCCTGACCGCCATCCTGCACGCGGCCACGGCCGAAGCCGCGCACGCCGGGGCATGGGTCATCGTGGATCATGTGCTGGGTGAGCGCCCGGACTGGATAGCCGACCTGTGGCGGCGCCTGCGGGGTATCCCCGTCCTGCCCGTGCAGGTCTGCTGCGAACTGGGCGAACTGGAACGCCGGGAAAAGGGCCGTACCGACCGCACGCCGGATTGGCCCCATGCCGCCCGGCAGGCGCGGGACATCCACGCGCCCCTGCCCGGCGAGCTGCGTATCGATACCAGTTGCACCAGTCCCGAGCACTGCGCGGCCCGCATCCTTTCCGCCCTTGCCCTTCACGGCAAGGCCATGCCGTCACCGACCCTTGAGGAGGACTCCCATGAAGCCTGAGGCACACGGCGGCGACCGGCTGCGCATGGCTGCACTAGCCGGGCGCGCCCCTGACAGCCTGCTGGATTTCAGCGTCAACGTCCGTCCCGAAGGCGCGCCGGAATTCCTGCGTCTGGCGCTTTGTCGCGCCCTGGACCATATCTCGGCCTATCCTTCCCCCCATGCGGAAGAGGCCATGAAGGCCGCCGCCCGCGTCTACGGCCTGCCTGCGGACTGCTTCGTGTTCGGTAACGGCACCAACGAGCTCATCCACCTGCTGGCCCGTGTCCTCAAGGAAGACGGCACTCCCTGCGCGGCCGTGATCGAACCGGCCTTCAGCGAATACGCCCTGGCCTGCGGACTGGCCGGGCTGGAGGTACGCCATCCGGACTGTGGCGTGCGCCGCGACGGGGACAGCGACGAGGACATACTCCGGCAGATGCTCTCCCTGCTGGCGGACGTCCCGGCCCGGGCAGCCGTCTGGCTGGCCAATCCGGGCAACCCTTCCGGATCTTTCCTGCCGCCTGCCTCCTGCCGTCGCCTGCTAGAGGCCCGCCCCGACCTGCTCTGGATCATCGACGAAGCCTTTGCCGCCTATGCGGGCCCCGACGACGTCTCTTCCCTCATCACGCAGCTGCCGGACAATGCCGTGCTGCTGCGCTCCCTGACCAAGTTCCATGCCGTGCCCGGCGTGCGCCTGGGCTATATGGTCACACGGGCGGAACGGGCACGGCGATGGCGCAGACAGCTGCCCGCCTGGAGCGTCAATGCCTTTGCCCTGGCCGCCGCACAGGCCGTGCTGGCGGATACCTCGGATTTTGCCGACCGGACACGGGACGAGAACAGCCGCCGCCGCGAGCATCTGTGCGCCTGCCTGCGCGGCGTGCCCGGCATCACGGTCTTCCCCTCGCTGGCCAATTATGTGCTGTTCCGCTGTGAACAGGCCCCGGCGGACCTGTATGCCCGTCTGCTGCGGGAATACGGCATCGCCGTGCGCGACTGCTCCAATTATCGCGGCATGGAAGACGGCAGCTGGTTCCGGGCCGCCGTGCGGCTGGAAGAAGACCATCAGCGGCTGGCCGACGCCCTGCGCGGCATCCTGCACCCGTCCGTGCCCGTGCCGCCGCGCCCGCGTTCCCGGCGTCCCGCCCTCATGCTGCAGGGCACGTCCTCCGATGCGGGCAAAAGCATCCTGGCCGCCGCCTTCTGCCGCATCCTGCGTCAGGACGGCTACGACGTGGCTCCGTTCAAGGCCCAGAACATGTCCCTCAACTCCGGGGTGACCGCCCTTGGCGAAGAGATGGGGCGCGCCCAGATCGTCCAGGCCCAGGCGGCCCGCATCGATCCCGAGGCCCTCATGAATCCCGTGCTGCTCAAACCGCATTCGGAGACCGGGTCACAGGTCATCGTCCTGGGCAAACCCGTAGGGCACATGCAGGCCCGCGAATATTTCCGCTACAAGGCCGGGCTCTGGCAGACCGTGCGCGACGCCTACGACACGCTGGCCGACCGGCACGAGGTCATGGTCCTGGAAGGGGCAGGCAGCCCAGGCGAGGTGAACCTCAAGCAGCACGACATCGTCAACATGCGCATGGCCGCCCACGCGCAGGCCTCGGTGCTGCTGGTGGGCGACATCGACCGCGGCGGGGTCTATGCCTCGCTGCTGGGCACCTGGATGACCCTGGAACAGCAGGAGCGCTCCCTGCTGGCGGGCTGGCTCGTCAACAAGTTCCGGGGCGACGCTTCCTTTCTGGAACCGGCCCATGCCTATGTGCGGCAGGCCACCAGCATCCCGGTACTGGGCGTCATCCCCTGGCTGCGCGACATCAATATCCCGGATGAAGACATGGCGGGCTTCCCCTGGTCGCAGGCGGCGGACACCACGCCGCCCCCGCCCGGCATCCTCGACATCGCCGTGGTCATGCCCCGGCATGTGTCCAACTTCACCGATATGACGCCTCTGGCCGCCGAACCGGACGTGCGCCTGCGGGCCGTACGCCGGGCCGAAGACTGGGGGCAGCCTCATGTGGTCATCCTGCCCGGTACCAAGAGCGTGGCCGCCGACCTGGCCGCGCTGCGGGCCGACGGCCTGGCCGAGCTCATCTGCCGTCATGCCGCCCGGGACGGCTGGCTGCTGGGCATCTGCGGCGGGCTCCAGATGCTGGGGCGCCCCATCCTCGATCCGCTGGGGCTGGAATCCGCCGCGCCTTCCGTGCCCGGCCTCGGGCTCATGGATCTGGAATCCACCTTTGCTGCGGACAAGACGCTGGCCAGCGTGCGCCGGGCCGCCACGCCGCTGCCGGTCATGACCGGCGGTTACGAGATCCATCACGGCCATACCAGCCACGGTCCGTCGGCCCTGCCCCTTTTCGTGCGCGAGGGCCAAGGCGCTCCGGAAGAACGCATCTGCGGCTATGTGAGCGGCCGTCGCTGGGCCACTTATCTGCACGGTCTGTTCGATGACGACGCCTTCCGCCGTGCCTGGCTCGACCATGTGCGGCAGGACGTGGGCCTGGAGCCGCAGGGCCGCCAGCTGGTGCGCTGCGACCTGGAAGCCTCGCTGGACCGCCTGGCCGACGTGGTGCGCCAGAATGTGGACATGAAGGCCATTTACAAGCGTCTGGGGCTGTGAGGAACCACCGCCCAGCCGTAATACGGGACGACGGCCCGGCAGATGCAGCTGCCGTCATCCCCGCAACAGCGCCCCCGCCGCGAGGATGTTTTGCCGTTGCGCGCCCCGGGCGTTCAACTGGCTGAAGACCATAAAAAAGCCGCCCTTTGCGGGCGGCTTTTTTGCGCTCCCTGTCAGGACAGCAGGGCGGCGAACTGTTCCACCGGGAGCGGCCGGCTGAGCAGATAGCCCTGGGCCCTGGGACAGCCCAGTTTGCGCAGGACAGCCAGCTGTTCCTCGGTCTCCACGCCCTCGGCAACGGTACGGATGCCCATATCCTCCGCAGCCTCGATGACCAGACGCAGCAGGCGCTGGCGTTTGTCGCGGCCGCACAGGTCATCCATCAGGCTCTTGTCCAGCTTGAGCTCATCGAAGCCCAGACGCGCCAGGGTCATGAGATTGGCATAGGCCACACCAAAATCGTCGATGGCCACCCGGAAGCCTTTGGCCCGGATGCTGTCCACGACCTTCTGGAACGTACGGTAATCCTCCGTACTGGCCGTTTCCGTGATCTCCACCTGCAACAGTTCGGCGGGGATGTCGAACTTTTGCCTGATCTCCTCCAGCCTGTCGGCCACTTCAGGAAAGGCCAGCGTCGTACGGGAAAAATTCACGGCCATGGGCACCAGCGGCCGCCCCTCGTCCCGCCAGCGTTTCAGGCAGGAGCAGACCTTGCCGAACACATGCAGGTCCACCTGCGGCATGGCGTACAGGGATTCCAGCAGGGGGATGAATTGCGTGGGCGGGATGACCTTGCCCTCGCTTATCAGGCGCAGCAGGATCTCGCCGCCGACCACCGCGCCATCAGCCACCCGGAACTGGGGCTGGCAATACAGGGTAAAACTGTCCGAGGCCAGCAGCTCTTCCAGACGGCCGGGCCGGGCCAGGTCGAGGACGTCGTCCAGCCCGCTCCGGTAACGACCGCTCTGGGGCGACGAACGGTAAAAATCCCGCTTGGCGGCAAACATCCGGGCATCGGCGGCGATCAGGCCTTCGCCTATATCGTCTTCGCGGCGCACCCAGGCGCAGCCTACAGAGGCGGTAAAGCCCAGCGTCCCGGCAAACAGGGAACGCACCCGCTCCACATCCCTGCGGAACTCCCGTTCGTCCCCTCCCTGCCACAGCAGGACAAATTCGTCACCGCCCATGCGGTATACGGCCGTATCCGGCAGGAGCTCATGGACCGAACGGCTCACCGCCGCCAGGACGGCGTCCCCGCCGCTGTAGCCGTCGCCGTCATTGATGTCCTTGAGGCCGTTGATGTCCAAGAAGATGACGCCGATGTCGGCATCCCGCTTCTGCACGTCGCGCTGGAAAGCATTGCGGTTGAACACCCCGGTCAGCTGGTCGTGGTAGCTGAGGAAATGCAGCTCGTTCAGCGAATCCCGCCGCCACAGGGAGGAGCTGAGGAAAAACTTCATGGACGACAGCAGCACCCGGGAAGAATCGATACGCTCGGGATCCAGGTTGTCCACGCCCACGAAACCGCGCAGGCTCTTGCCGTTCCAGAGCGGGAACACCAGCAGGGAGTGGATGTCCTGGCGTTTGAGCACGGCGTATTCTTCCGGGCTGCTCACACGCAGGCTTTCCAGATCCGTGATCAGGATGGGCTGGTGGGCGTAGAAGTTGGGCATCCAGCGGGCAATGCCCCCCACAGGGACATTGGCCAGGAATTCCTTTTGCGGCACGACGCCCTCACGGCACCATTCAAAGGTATTGCGGACGACATCGTCAGAGAACTCAAAGATATAGGCCCTGTCCGCCTGCAAATATTCGCCGATGGCGGCCAGCACGTCGTCGATCAGGAAAGGCAGGTCGGCATCCTGCCGGTACAGCTTGCGGGCGCAGTGGTTGATGAAGTTCTGCAGGGAAAGATTCTTGTCCAGCTGTTCCTGCAGGAGCACATGCTCCGTGATGTCCGAGGCGATCTCCGTCCTGACCTGCCTGCCGTTGAACTCGCAAATGCTGTCGCTCAGCAAAAAATGGCGTCCGACAAGCTGGTTGTAGAACTTCCATACATAGCAGCCGTCCTGGGAAAGCTTGCCGTTGGTACAAAAAGGACAGGGATCCCGCCGTCCCTGCAGGATCTCGTAACATTTGCCATGCAATCTCTGGGGGATGTGGAATTCTTCTGCCAGGGCCCTGTTGTAGTAGAGCAGCTCGTAGGTCTCCATGTCGGCGATGTAGACCAGCTCCTGCAGGTTATCCAGGATCTTTTCATGCATGTTCATGATGCTACCCGAAAGAAGGACTGAAAAAATGCGGAATCGGCGGCGAAACCATGTAAATGAGTTCCAATAGCACGGGACAGATGCAGCGTAAAGGAAGGAAACACCCCAAAAGCCGCCACCGGACAAAAATATCCTTTCCCCGCCATATCCTTGAGCAATCTTCGCAAGTCGGGTACAAGTCTCCCGTTGCCGCCGTCCGGGGCGGCACGCCGGCTGTTTTTCCCTTTTTTTATGCAAGACATACGGAACCACCCATGTCAAAAGTCGTCATCATCACTACCGGCGGCACCATCGCCATGCAGCATGACAGCGTGACCGGTGCGGCCGTGCCCGCTGTCAGCGGTGCGGACCTTGTCCGGGCCATCCCCGGCCTGGGCAGCGTCTGCGATCTGGAAGTACGCGAGTTCGACAACCTGCCGAGCCCGGCCATCACGCCTGACCACATGTTCCGCCTGGCGGCCATGGTCCGGCAGTATCTGGCCATGGACGACGTCAGCGGCGTCGTCATCACCCACGGCACGGACAGTCTGGAAGAAAGCGCCTATTTCCTCGATCTTTCCCTGGAAGGCCACAAGCCTGTCTGTTTCACGGCAGCCATGCGCTCCGGTGACGAGCTCAGCCCCGACGGGCCGCGCAACATCCTGGCGGCCGTGCGCGTGGCGGCCTCACGCTCGGCCCGCAACATGGGCAGCCTTGTGGTCATGAACGAGCAGATCCACGCCGCCCGCGAAGTCACCAAGACCCACGCCGCCAACGTGGCCACCTTCCAGTCCCCCTGGTGGGGCCCCCTGGGTGTGGTGGACGGCGACAGGGTCATTTTCCGCAGGGCCCAGCTGGGCCGCCAGACCTTTTTGCCCCACAGCCTGTGCAAAAAGGTCGACCTCATCAAGCTGGTCACCGGTTCCGATGCCGCCTATCTGGACTTTGCCGTCTCGCGCGGTGTGGACGGCATCGTGGTGGAAAGCTTCGGCCGCGGCAACGTGCCGCCCTATGTGATCCCCGGTATCGCGCGCGCCCTGGAAAAAGGGATCATCGTGGTCAACGCCACCCGCACGGGCGGCCGCGTGCTGGACGAATACGGCTACGAGGGCGGCATGCTGCAACAGCACAAGATGGGCGTCATCATGGCCGGAGAACTGAGCGCCGCCAAGGCCCGCCTCAAGCTCATGCTCATCCTCAGCCAGTACGGCCCCGACGGTCGTCCCGATCCCGCGGAAGTGGCCCGCTACTTCGAGCACAGCATGTGATCCTGCGGCGGGTGGCCCCGCCCCCAAAGCATGCCCAAAGGCCGGAGCCTCTCCGGCCTTTTTTTATCCGTTCCCGGCCTGTCCCGGCCGCATGCCCTGGTCCGGAATCCGCTTGCCTTCGACCGGGACGGACGCGATACTGGCAAAAGATCCGGCAGCGGGATCCGTCCCGTTCCGGGATCTCTCCAAAGGTCCGCCTTCCTGTGGCCGGCCTTTTCCCGAGCATACCCCGATGGAGGGAACCCATGCGTACCTTGCTGACTTCGGCCCTGTGCGCCGCCCTGCTGTCCTGCGGCCCCGGCGTTGTCTGGGCGGCTCCTGCCCCCGATGCCGCGGACATGAGCAAACCGGCCACGGAGCACACCCGCGCCGCCCACGCGGCCATGAGCAAAGAAGTGGACTTTGCCGACCGGCAGGATTTTCAGGATGCCCAGCGCGGCTTTCTGGCTCCCCTGCCGGACAGGGGCCGCATCCTCAACGCCAACGACCGCGAGACCTGGAACCTGGCCCCCTATGATTTTCTGGCCCCGGCCATGAGCCGCGACTTTCCGCCGTCGGTCATCATGCCCACCCAGGCGCCGGATACGGTCAATCCTTCCTTGTGGCGGCAAAGCCAGCTGGTGCTGCGCGACGGCCTCTACAAGGTCGTGGACCGCCTCTACCAGATCCGCAATGCCGACCTTTCCAACATGACCATCATCGAGGGCGACAGCGGCATCATCGTGGTCGATCCGCTCATCTCCGCCGAAAACGCCGCGGCGGCCCTCAAGCTCTATTACGCCCACAGGCCGCACAAGCCGGTGGTGGCCGTCATCTATTCCCACAGCCATGTGGATCATTACGGCGGCGTGCACGGTGTGATGGATGAAAAGGACGTAGCCGCCGGCAAGGTGCGGATCATCGCGCCCAAGGGCTTCATGGAAGCGGCCGTGGCCGAAAACGTGCTGGCCGGCAATGCCATGAGCCGCCGGGCCCAGTACATGTACGGCTCCCTGCTGCCGCCCTCGCCGCGCGGTCATGTGGGCGCCGGGCTGGGGCTGGCCACCTCCCGCGGCACGTCGGGCCTGCTGGAGCCCACCCGCCTCATCGAAAAGGATGGCGAGACCCTGCAGCTGGACGGCCTGACCTTCATCTTCCAGATGGCGCCCAACACCGAGGCCCCGGCGGAGATGCACTGGTACATCCCGGAACTCAAGGCCCTGACCGCCGCCGAGAACTGCACCCACACCATGCACAACCTCTACACCCTGCGCGGGGCCAAGGCGCGCGATCCCCTGTGCTGGAGCCGTGCCCTGGACGAGAGCCTGCAGCGCTGGGGCGGCGAGGCGGAGGTCCTGTACGGCATGCACCACTGGCCCGTCTGGGGAGCGGAACGGGTGCGTACCGAGCTGGGCCTGATGCGAGACCTGTACCGCTACATCAATGACCAGACCCTGCATCTGGCCAACAAGGGCCAGACCATGCTGGAGATCGCGGAGACCCTGCGCCTGCCTCCCGAACTGCAGCGGGTCTTCAGCCTGCGCGGCTATTACGGCAGCCTCAACCACAATGCCAAGGCCGTGTACAACTATTATCTGGGCTGGTTCGACGGCAATCCCGCGCACCTGCACATGCTGGCCCCGGTGGAGGCCGCCCGCAAATATGTGGAATACATGGGCGGTGCCGATGCCGTCCTGGAGCGGGCCCGCAAGGACTTTGAGGCCGGACAGTACCGCTGGGTGGCCCAGGTGCTCGACCACGTGATCTTTGCCGAGCCGGACAACAAGGCCGCCCGCGAGCTGGCCGCAGATGCCCTGGAACAGCTGGGCTATCAGGCCGAGAGCGCCCCCTGGCGCAACTTTTACCTGAGCGGCGCCCGCGACCTGCGGGGCCTGCCGCCCGCCGTGCCCGCCAATGCCGCCAGCCCCGTCAACACGCAGGCCAGGGCCATGCCCGCGGCCCTGTACTTCGACTATCTGGGCGTGCGCCTGGATGGAATCCGGGCCCAGGGCAAGACGCTGGATCTGCTCATCCGCCTGACAGACACGCAGGAAGGCTGGGAGCTGCATCTGGCCAACAGCGTGCTCACGGCGCGCAGGGCGGATCGTGACCGTCGTGCCCCCCTGCTCACCTGCACCCGCCTCCAGATGATGGCCCTGTTCGAAGGCCGCCTGACGCCTGAACAGGCCGTGCAACAGGGCCTGCTCCAGAACGCCGCACCGGTGAAGGAACTGCTCTCCCTGCTGGACAGCTTCCGTCCCGATTTTCAGCTGGTGCTGCCGTAAACCATCCCTGCTGACGCAAAACGGGAGGACGGCCACAGCGGTCGTCCTCCTTTTTTTCTGCGCGTGGAACGGCCACAGGGAACGTCACGGGAGCTGCCGGGCCCTCAGGGCATCAGACACGTCCCATGAAGAGAAAGAGCGTATGCAGGACGCTCAGCGAACAGAGCAGCGCCTGCTCCACCCACGCCCCGCCCTGTCCGCAGCAACGGATCTCCAGGGCCCTATGACGGCAGACGGACATGCAGTCCCGGCACAGGGTGCAGCGCCAGTCCGGGCCGGTGACCCTGCCGTCCCCGTCCAGGCGCAGGGCACCGTATCGGCAGACCCGCGCACAGGCCCCGCATCCCGTGCAGTGCCCGTTCCGGCGCAGACGCCACGGGGAGAGACGCGCCAGCAGGTTGGCCGTCATCCCCAGCGGACAGATGCCGCAACAATACACCGGGATGCCCAGCTTCCGGCTCAGCCAGAGGGCGCAGGGCAACAGGGCCAGCCCCAGCGCCAGCGCGAAGACCAGGGCCCAGGGCCACGGCAGCCCGGCAAGGCGCAGTCCCAAAGGCAGGAGCAGGCTCACGGCCAGCAGGCCCCAGCGCATCTTGCGCCAGAGCGCGGGCACGCCCCGGCCGCTGCGGGGGCCGGTATCCGCCGCCCGGGCATCCCAGACGCCCAGATAGCACAGATGGCTGCACCAGGCACTGCCCGCCAGCAGCAGCGAGACCGCGAACAGCCCGGGCATGAAGAGCGAGCCCCCGCCCCGGTACAGCGGGCCGGACAGGATGAGTCCCGGCACGGGCAGGTGCGGCACGCCCTGCAAAAGGAACAGGCTGTGCAGGAAAAGCCCCGCCAGCAGCTGCCCGAAAAACACGCAGGAAAACAGCAGCCAGATGCGCCGCCGCCATACGGGGGCCCGACGCCTGTCCGCAAGCCAGCCATAGACGAGGCCCGCCCACAGACCGGCCAGCAGGGCCTGCACCGCTCCCCAGCCCGGTACGAGCCGGTGCAGCAGCAAAAGATCAGGCCGCAGCCCGTCCGGCAGCAACAGCAGGGCCGAGACCAGCAGACAGGCGAGTGCCTGGGCACGGGGACCGGAGACCTCGCCCCTGCGGCAGGCGCGACTGCGCAGGGCTGCGGCCGCCAGCAGGGTCAGCGCGGCCACCGCACCCAGTATGCAGACCATCCTCAGCCAGTCCTGGCCCAGTTGCAGACGCCAGCGGGCCAGGGCCAGCGTCGTCATGCCCCACTCCGCGGCCAGCCCCAGCAAAAAGACCGCGGCACTGCGCCGCAGCCAGGCCACCGGCCGCCAGAGCAGCCCGGCCCAGACAAGACAAACACAAGCAAGGCCATGCTGCCCGCTGCGAAAAAAATGGGCTGCCCCCAGCACAAAGGCCAGCGAGGCCCCCGCCAGAGCCGCGCGGCCCTTCCATCTCCCCGGCTGGGGACACGCCCGGGGCGCGGCCTCCATCTGCATGCTGCCGTCCATCCTGCCCTCCTGCCTGTTTGGCCGCCTGCCACGAGGACGGCCTGCCTGTTGTCCCCCGCTGTCACGTCCCCAATGGTCGCATCAGCGTGAGCAGGCCAATCTTGCCACAGCGCCCGCCTCCGGGCTGTGCCCGCAGCCACACGAGCGCGTACGATCTGCTTTTCAGAAAAATATGTGGGACGGGATGATGACAAAATACCTCGCACAGCTGCGGGCGGCATGCTCCATTCCGCAAAATGGAATGGAGGTCTGGTATCTCCATGCGAAATGGGGAAGGACAGGCTCTCCCGCAGGCCTTTCCCCCATCCGTCAGCTGAAAAAGGAGGTTCCATGCCCAGCCATACCGATCCCCTGTTCGACCGTGCCGCCGGTTGTCTCATGGGCCAGATCGCCGGGGATTCCCTGGGCGGTCTGGTTGAGTTCTGTTCCCCGGCCACCATCCGCGAACGCTATCCCGATGGACCCCGTCTGCTGGAAGACGGCGGTACCTGGAACATCCTGGCCGGGCAACCCACGGACGACTCGGAAATGGCCCTCATGCTGGCCCGTCTGCTGGCCGAAGCCGTGGAATATGATGCCGAAGAAGCCCGCCGCCGTTATCTTTTCTGGCTGGAGAGCGGCCCCTTCGACATGGGCCGGACCATCGCCCTTGGCCTGCGCGGGCATCCCGACCCGGACAGCCAGGCCAACGGCGCTCTCATGCGCGTGAGCCCTCTGGGCATCTTCGGCGCCACCCGCCACTGGCACGACGTGGCCCGCTGGGCGCAGCAAGATGCGGCCCTGACCCATGCCCACCCGGTCTGCCAGCAGGCCAATGCCCTGTATGCCTGCCTCATCGCGCAGGCCATCCGCAGCGGCGATTCTCCCCAGGACCTGTACGCCTGGCTGCTCAGGCTTGCCCGGCGGCAGCGGCTTGAGCCTTGTCTGTACGAGATCCTGGAGCTGGCGCCGCACGAAGCGCCTGCGGATTATGTACACAAAATGGGCTGGGTCCGCATCGCCCTGCACAATGCCCTGTGGCAGCTGCTGCACGCGCCCACGCTGGAGGAAGGCGTGGTGGATACCGTGCGGCGCGGCGGTGATACGGACACCAACGCCGCCATCTGCGGGGCCCTGCTGGGGGCCGTGTACGGTCTGGAAGCCATCCCGGCGCAATGGCGACAAGCCATCCTTGCCTGCCGCCCGCAGGCCGGACGACCGGGCGTGCACCACCCCCGCCCTGACTGCTTCTGGCCCGTCGATGTGCCGGACCTTGTCCCCCGCCTGCTGGAAGACCGCCGCGATTTCCGCTGGGAACGCTTCTGCTCCACGGAAGACGACCTGCCCACGCTCATCCGCAAGTCCTGATGCCGCGGGACGGCCCGTCCCATGAAGCCCGGCCGGACAGGCCGGGCGGGAACGCTTTACACACTGCCCAAAGCCCGCCATAGTGGACGGATATGACGGCTGCATGTCCGCACAAGGAGGGGCTTATGGCTGAAACCATGCATGCACTGGTCTATCACGGTACCAACGACCTGCGGCTGGAGGAACGTCCCCTGCCGCAGATACAGGATCCGCGCGACGCCATCGTCAAAGTGGAACTTTCCAGCATCTGCGCCAGTGACCTGCATATCCGCAACGGCGCGGTACCGCGTGCCCTGCCCGGCACGGTGCTGGGGCACGAATTCGTGGGCGAAGTGGTGGCAACGGGCAGCGAGGTGCGCAAAGTGCGCCCCGGCCAGCGTGTGGCCGCCAATGTGGAAACGTTTTGCGGTACCTGCTGGTTCTGCCGCCAGGGCTACGTCAACAACTGCCGTCACGGCGGCTGGGAGCTGGGCTGCCGCATCGACGGCTGCCAGACCGGGTATGTGCGCGTGCCTTTTGCGGACAACGGCCTCGACCCCATCCCCGATTCCCTGTCCTATCAGGATGTGCTGCTGGTGGGCGACGTGCTGGCCAGCGGTTACTTTGGTGCGGAACTGGCCGCCATCCGCCCCGGCGACAGCGTGGCCGTGCTGGGGGCCGGACCCGTGGGCCTGTGCGCCATGCAGTGCGCACGCCTGTTCGGCCCCGCACAGGTCATCGCCGTGGACATCCTGCCCAGCCGCCTGCAGCTGGCGCAGGAACGCGGTTATGCCGACCTGACCATCGACGCCGCCGCGGATGACGTGGAAGCGCGCATCCTCGACGCCACCGGCGGTCTGGGCGCCGATGCGGTCATCGAATGCGCGGGCGGGCACGATACCTTCCAGACCGCCTGGAAAGTGGCCCGCCCCAATGCCACCGTGGCAGTGGTGGCCATGTATGAAGAAGCGCAGAGCCTGCCCCTGCACCTGATGTACGGCAAGAACCTGACCTTCCGTACCGGCGGTGTGGACGCCACTCACAGCGCGGAGCTGATCCGCCTTATCGAGCGCGGCCGCATCGACACCAACCCGCTCATCACCCACAGCCTGCCCCTGAACAAGATCCTGGAGGGCTACCGTATCTTCGAACAGCGACAGGACGATTGCATCAAGTGCGCCATCACGCCCTGGAAGCGCTAGGGAACATATCAAAAAGGCGTCCGCTGACGGACGCCTTTTTGGTTTACTGATTAACAACTAGAAACGGCTGGAGTAATGACTGCCGTGACTACCATGGCTACCGTGGCTGCCATGACTCCCGTGACTGCCATGGCTGTAATGCATGGCAATAAACCCATTCTCCTGATAGCGCTCTAGGATGTCGGAAAAAACGATATTTCCGTTTTGTTCTTCATGAAAATTATCGGCGGTATTGATAGAAAGAGTTTTGGCCTCAGTTTTTTCATTTCCTAAAAATGATATCAACATCCCCGCCAGCAAAAAAACACCATAGATAATTTTCCTCATAGTTCCTCCTGACTTAATGTTGTATTAGAGGTTTGATATCTTCCAATGGTAGTATACTCGATGTTGAAAAAAATCCCGCACATCTATCTTTAGCTTCACAAGAATCACATTGATCCAAAAAAATATTTTTCCATCCAGATATAGATTTTTTAGCAAATCTATGAACTTGTGTATCACAAAGGCATAGTGGTATATTATATATCGATACAGGCAATCCTTTTCTATGCATATCAAGGACAGCTTTTTTCAAATATTGTTTATATATATTTGGAGATATATAAACATCATCAACATGTTTCCATGCATTTCCGTGTATTTCAAGTCCCATAAATGCATAATGAACACAAAAAGGCATATAATTGTACATATGTTCCGCAAAAGAACAGAGATGCATATAATTTAATTTTGTAATTACATGACGAATTTCAATCTGCACACCAAGTTCAGCTAAATTATATATCCCATTCTGTGTTTTTTCCCAGCTTCCCCTCACCCCAACTATTTTATCATGCAGACTATCGACCTCTGAATGAAGAGAAATACAAAAAACAACATTATTATTTATATTCTCAACAACAGTTCTTGCGAAGTCTCTATCTGAGAATTTTTTCGCATTCGTTAATATATAGATATGTGCATCTGGATGTTCTTGGGTACACCTTCTTAAAATTTTTATAAATGCATTTCCAAGGAGTGTTGGCTCTCCACCTGTAATGCAAATACTTTTTATATCTCTACATCTTATCAAATCAAGAACATTATTTGCCGTTTCTATTAAGAATTTATCATGTTTTTTAGGCGGCTGCGGGCACATAATACAATTACAATTACATGATTCTGTCAAGAATAAGACATTATCTCTGGCTTCAACCTCCCAAAGTACAGAAACTTCTCCTTTATTATTTATATGTATAATATCACCATTATGCAATTTATCCGACCAATCTGCATGATAAACATGAGCTGGATAAAAAAATGCTCCTTTTTCTCCTTTGGTGATACAGGCTTCATAGCCCAAAGCGGACAAATCAAGCTTGTCAGCAACAAATATTTTTTTTGCTCTAGAGTAAAATGCTTCTTTTTTAAAAGTTACTTCACCAATAAGACTGCCTTGGATACCACAATAAAAAGAGGATTTAAACTCTTTCATAATTCACCAGATGAGGATTTTTATTGATCCAGCTCCATATGATATCCATTGTCTTCGAGTCAGCATGCTTCAAGATATCAAACAAGCCATCAAAAATAGCCTTATTTTTTTCACAAAAAGGAGAGCCATGCATCCTTCGCAGTTCATTGCCTGTCTCAAGGTAATTGCGGACAGGATCTGTACCACAATAAGACTGATAGGCACACCAGGCACAGGATGGAGTTATCTCTATGCAGGAGCTGGCAGTGATTTCCTTCATCAATGTGCCTGCAAAAATGTCTTCATACCTATCTGTACAAACATTTCCCAAACAAAAATGCCTGTCGCCCATACGAGCCAGCATGCGAGCTTCATCCGCAGGGAAAACAGAGCCGTCATAATCATAGATGGCACCGCTGATCCCGGCCCCTGCCGGTGATTGCAAGTCCACGAAACCTGTTGAAAAAGGACTGAGTATACGCGAAAAAAGAAGCGTTGCGAAGTATTCAGGAAAAAATCTATATTTATTTATTTCAAAAATATAATTTAGAGCATCGAAATATTTTTCGACAAATTTATCCATACCATAACCGAGTATCTCGGATTTTTCTGCAGCAAATCCATACGGGTTCAATGCTCGAATAAATATACCGCTCATTCCAAGTTGTATATATTCATCGATAATCTCTTTCATATGATCGAGAGAGAAAGCCGACGTTGTCATCAGCGCATCTACGGCATCATGTCCAAGCAGCTGTCTGCAATGCTGCAACTTTTCTTTAAATAATGCATGAGTACCTTCCCCAAGGCGCGTCTTGCGGCACGAATCATGGACGCTTTGAGGACCATCTAGTGATGTGGACAGCATGATATTATGTTCCTTGCAAAATAATATCTTATCATCTGTAATGAGTGTTAAGTTCGTGCAAATGACAAAATCAACTTTTTTGCCAAGTGATTTAGCCTTTTCTTCTGCATATAGAACGACAGTTTCAATGACCTCCCAATTAAGGAGCGGCTCACCACCTTGAAATTCTATTTTAGGATATTTGGTTGGCGCACTAAAAATCATATCGACGATTTTTAAGGCTACCTCTTTACTCATATCATATTTATATGCATCCTCTTCAGCACACGAGACCTGGCAATACTCACATTTTTGATTGCAACGTAACGTGATGACCATCATATGAAGCATTGTAAATTCTCTGAGAAAGGTTTTCCTGCTTCTATATCTGGCTGCGATTTTTCTCAAATATATATTATAATCTCCCTGATATAAAAAATTATGGGATTTAAGAAGAAAAAATAGCTCATTTTCCATCGGCAATTCATGCCGAACGAACAAATCAAATTCCTGACCATCAGCAAATAAAAAATCCCCTGCTTCATTCACAAGAAGAACGCTTCCATCTTTACGATATGAGAACTGGAAAGGAAGTATTGAATATTTCTCACTCATATCTGCTTACCTTCGCTCAAATCCAGAAAAAACATAACTGACGATTTTTTCCTTGATAGGACCAAATTCTTTTTGCAAATCGATTTTGACTTGCTGGTCTATGAGCTCATTCATTACTTGCCGTAAAAAATTTTCATTCAACTCTGTATCATCTTTTGCACGAAAATAAATTTTTACATTACTCTCATCACAAGGAAAAATGGAGACATAAAATTTATCTGTATATTTTTCTGCGACATTCAAAACACAATCTCGTTCAAAATAGACCTTACTGGCAATGATTTCTCCTTTTTTGGCATCATCACTCAACGAGAATTGCCTCATATCACTTTTCATAAGTCCCCCCGAATTTTTATAAAAAATAAAATATAAAAAAAATAGATATATTTCAACATATATTTTACTCAAATATTACAATATATTATATTTATATTATTTTACTATATTTTACTTACCCATCCTTCTCGTTCCTTCGCAGAGGCCACCCCACTTTTGAGTTATTGCTTCAATTTTGATTATCTTTCATACTCAGTAATGACATTTTATCTTGTCACACATGGAGTTGCGTATGGAACTGTTTTCCGTTCTGGGGCTGGCGGACGCCCCGGTGCTGCTGGCGGTGCTTTCGCTGCTGGCCGCGCTGGTGCTTTCCCTCTTCAGCCTGATCCGTCAGGGAAGGGGGCGCTAGATGCTGGCCGATGTCCTCATCTGGGGCGGCTACATCGCCCTGTTCATCTGGCTGTCCCGCAAGGGCAGCGGGCATGATGTCATGGTTTCGGGCCGCGTGGGTTTCGGCATCCAGGCCTTTGCCTATGTGGCTACCTATATCTCCGCCGTGGCCCTGGTGGGCTTTGGTGGTCTGGCCTATGCCTACGGCATGCAGATGCTGCTGGTGGCCGCCGGTAACGTCTGGCTGGGGACCTGGATCGTCTATCGTTATCTGGCCTGGCCCACCCGCCTGTGCCAGCGCAACCTGCAGGCCCGCACCCCGGTGCAGCTGCTGGCCAACGGCCACCGCAGCCCCCTGCTGGGCCGCTGTCTGGCCCTGATCTTCGCCGTGTTCCTGGGCGTCTATGCCTCGGCCGTCATCAAGGGAGCGGCCCTGCTCCTGGCCCAGATCATGCCCGTGCCCGTCTGGCTGCTGGTCTGGATCGTGGCCCTGCTGGTGGCGGCGGCCATCTATATGGGCGGCCTGCGCGGCGTGCTCTATACCGAAGCCATGCAGGGCTTCGTCATGCTGGTGGGCATCTGTATGCTCACCGTGGCCGTGTTCGACAAGGTGGGCGGCCCGGTGGAAGGCATGGCCCGGCTGGCGGAACTGGCGCCCACCGCCACGGCCAATACCGGCTTCGTCTCGCTGGCCGACGGCGGACAGGGCTGGTTCATCATCTCGCTGGTCATCGTCACGTCCGTGGCGGTCTGGGCGCAGCCCCAGATGATCCAGCGCCATTTTGCCCTCAACTCCGCCCGGCAGGTCAACCGCATCACGCCGCTGGCCATGCTGGTGCTGACCGTGCTGGTGGGCGGCGCCTACTATGTGGCCAGCCTGGCCCGCCTGTTCATGCCCGAAGTGGCCTCGCCCGATGACGTCATGCCCGCCCTGGTCAAGATGCTGCTGCCCGACATCGGCCTGCAGCTCTTCGTGCTGGCCATCGTCTCGGCTTCCCTGTCCACGGCCACGGCCATCTTCCACATCGCCGTGGCGGCCATCGCCGAAGACCTGCCGGGCCGCAAGACCTCGCGCGGCATGTGGTTCGCGGGCATCGTCTTCTGTGTGCTGCTCAGCGGCGGCTGTGCCCAGATCAAGGGACAGATCATCGCCATGCTCTGCACCACCAGCTGGAGCATCGTGGGCTCCACGGTACTGGTGGCCTATGTGGCCCTGGTGCGCTTCGGCAAGCGCAGCAGCCTGGCCGCCTGGTGCAGCTGCGCTGCGGGCTTCGTGAGCTGCATGCTCTGGTACCTCATGACGCACCCGCAGTTCGCCATCCTGCCCATGCCCTGGCCTTCGCTGGCCGCGCTGCCGCCCTTCTTCGTGGGCTTTGCCTTCTCGCTGGCCGGCTGGGGGCTCGGCTGGGCCCTGGACGGCGAAGGCCGCCGGAATTCCTCGTTCTGGCCCGCGGGCATGAAGCCCGGGATGTAGCTTTTTGAAACACGGGGGAGGGCCCACGGCGTCCGCTGAAGCGGGCCTTTGGCAAGAAGTCGCCGGAACGGATATAACGAAGGCGGGCAAGCCTCCTGCCGGACAGGCTCCACAAGAATCTTTTCCGGGATCGTCGCCCCAAAAGGCATGGAAGACGGACATCCCTCCTAAAAAAACGCCCATAAAAGGCAGGCCCTCCGCATGATGGCCTGCCTCTGAAAATGCAAAAAAGACCGGTGGCCCGTAGCACGGGCGCCGGTCTTTTTATATCTGTCATGATCCGTGATGATCGTCTCTGCGGTCGTCGTATCCCTTCCGGGAGAGCGGGCAAAAAAATGACTGTCTCCTGCCGGCCGTCAGCCTTGCGCGTCGCCGCCTCAGGCCGTCGTACCGCCCTGCTTTTTTCGCAGCCACGCGGCCCGTGCCTGATGCAGCAAGGCCAGCTGCCCGGGGATGACATCCTGCCGCCGGAAATGCCGCTCCACGGTCCGGCGGGCGGCAAGGGACAGCTCCGCCAGCTGGTGCGGTTGCGCCAGTATGCCCGCCAGTGTGGGGACCAGATCCGCCGCCCCGCACCAGAGGCCTCCCCCGCCCTCCTGCAACAGGGGCCAGTGCGGCGCATCGCCCGCCAGTACCGGCACCACGCCGCAGCTCATGGCTTCCAGCAGCACCGGCGCGGAAAGGCACGCTGCCGCCGGGGCCGTGATGACGGCCGCCGTGCGGAGCAGATCCCGATAGGCCTGCAGGGAGAGGCGCTCCGGGATCTCGATCCCGGTCGGCAGGGAAAGGCCAAGCTCCGCCAGTGATTCCCGCCCTGTCGCACTTTCACACAGCAGCACCAGACGACAACCCGGGCACTGGGCCAGCAGGACTTCCGCCAGGCGCAGCATCTGCCAGACATCCGCCGCATCCCGGGCCGCGCACAGAATCCGGGTCCCGGCTTGCGGGCCGGATGCCCCGTTTGGAGTGAGGGGAGAAAAATAGTCCGTATCTACAGGATACGGCAAGCTCACGACGCCCCGCTGTTCCTGATCGCGGTTTTCCGCTTCTGCCGTCAGCCTGATGACCAGATTGCTCTGCTGCATCTGGCGGCATTGCAGCAAGTGGCGGACAAGCCCTTTACCGTCCCCGGCAAGCCCGTCGGACGGCAAGCTTTCCGCAAAGCAGGCCACAAAGGCATCAGGAAAGGCATCCCTGAGGAACAGCCCCTGCTCCAGTGCGGAAGAAAGCAGCACCATATCCGGCACAAAACCGCTTTGCCGCAGCAGACGGAAGGCCTGCAGGGCCTGTCGTCCCATCTCCACGGCCCTGTCCAGAGACGTGCCCGCCCCGTCCCCCGCAAGACGCCGGGAGCGGGAGGGGGAAAGGACCACATGCCGCACCCCGGGCACACTGAAATCCCGTCTGCCCCGGCAGGAGGCAAAAAGGATCTCATGCCCCGGCTGCGCGGCAAAAGCCGCCAGCAACGGGCCCAGATCCCCCGGGAAGGTGTGGTTGACGAACAGGATGCGCATGGAAGCTCCCGCGGATGCTGCCAAAAGGCGGGACGGCCTTCAGACCGCCCCGCCGTGTATGCAAGGTTAACCGTTGCTGTGTTCCAGGGTAAAGACCTGCTGCTGTACGGCCTCGCTGGCCGGATCGCCGGTCTCCACCGGTGTCAGACTGGTTTCCAGCGTCAGGCCGCCATCGGCTTCGGCCCCGCCGTTGAAATCATAGCTGCCATCATCCTGCTTCGTCCAGCGGTCATCCAGCTGGAGTGTCTCTTCCCCGGCCTCGTTGACCCCCAGCGTAATGCCGTACCTGTCGGCCAGATCCTTGATGCTGGTCAGGCTCAGGGCATCCTCACCCTTCAGCAGCACCTCGATGCCGCTGACCAGGGGCTTGTCGCTGCTGGTATTGCTCAGCAGTCCGTCCAGCGTCAGGCTCGTATCATCAGAGACCATGAAGTCGATGCCGCTGCCGCCGCTGACCAGATAATCCTGCTGGTCATAGACGATGATGTCGTTACCGGCACCGCCGAAGATGGCATCGCTGCCCTCGCCGCCGCGCAGGTAGTCGTCCCCGTCCGTACCGAAGAGGCCTTCCACACCTTCAGGCAGAAGCAGGCCATCGTCCCCGGCCTCCTCTCCGCCAAAGGCAGGAGGCGTTCCAGCCGTGGCGGGATCGGTCTCTTCCGCAAGAAGCTTATCGTCCGCCGTTTCGGGCCGCAGAGTCTCCACAGGCTCCGGCATTTCATCCGCGTTCTCCAGCCCGGCGAACAGCAGGGGCTCCGCAAGCAGGTCATCGGCAAGCGGCATCTCCGATACCGGCACATCCGCATCCGGCAGATCCGTCATTTCCTCCTGCGGCACGGTCTCATCCTGCGGCAGCGGGATCTCTTCCGCCATGAGGGCTTCAGGGATGTCATCCTGGGCAGCCGGGACAGATTCCTGAAGGAAGGTCTCCGGATCGACCGGTTCCGGCGTGATGCCGGCCACGAAGGAGGCCGCCGCCGTCAGCAGGCCAGCTTCTTCCGCAGCCAGACGCTGGCGTTGGCCATAGGCCTTCAGGCTTGCCTGATCCCCGTCATCCGGCACGATGACGGTCTCGCCCTCCGTTGCCCCCTCACCTTCACCGCCCTCCGTCGGGGCCGTGCTGGTGACCGGCAGACTGACCGTCTGTTCCACCTTCCCGTGACCGTCATCCACGAACACGGTGATTTCAACCGTGCTCTCCTCACCGGGGGCCAGGTCATCGGTCCGCTCCGGCAGCACCTCATAGCGCAGCGTACCGTCGGTGTAGGTGTAGCTGACGCCATCGACCACCTCCGCCTCCGCCGTGATGGTGCGGATATTGCCCTCACCATCCTTGATGGACACGGTCAGGCTGTCGTCGGGATCGCTGTCCGTGATGGCCACGGTGCCGGTGTTGCTGCCATCGTCCTCAGGCTCGCCAATGACAGGAGCCTGATTGGTACTCTCGATGGTGACGCTGCCCTTGACCGTATTGCTGTCTTCCGTATCGTCGTGGATCTTCAGGTCGAAATCCAGCGAGACGGACGAGTCACGATCCAGCGAGTTGCTGTACTCCGTATCAGGCGTGAAGGTATAGGTCAGCGTGTGTTCCGTACCGGCGCCGTCTCCCTCGGTATAGGCCAGTTTCAGGGTGCCGATCTTCTGGCCGCTCTCGTTGTAGACATCCCGCGTCGTGTTGCCGTCCGTCAGGCCTTCCACGTTGTCCACCTTCAGGGAGTCGCCTGCCTTGCCGGATGCGCTGGCATACAGCCCCTCAAAGGTCACGCTGTGCGTATCCCGGACGTCGGCGTCCGTGAACACCAGCGTGCCCGTGTTGCCTGCCGCCGGGTCCTGTGACAGATCCTCGTCGATGACAGGCGCGTCGTTATCGTTGGTGACGGTGAACTGCAAATTCCCGTCGGTCGTGTCCGTGTCGCCGCTCTTGTCCGACACCGTGATGGTGAAGTCGATCGTACTGTCACCCACGGGCAAGCTGTTCAGGTAATTTTTATCAGGATCGAAGGCGTACGTGAACGTACCGGTTCCGTCTTCTCCCTTGCTGTAGGTCAGGATCAGCTCGCCGACCTTCTGGCCATCCTGATAGACGGTAATGGGCTCTTCCGGCAGGCTGTCCAGATCCACCGTCAGAGGAGTACCGTCCTCATCCACAGACAGCCCCTCAAAGCTCACGCTGTGCGTATCCTTGACGTCGGCGTCCGTGAACACCAGCGTGCCCGTATTGCTGCCTTCCGCCGGGCCCTGCGACAGGGTCTCGTCGATGACAGGCGCATCGTTCACGTTGCTGACGCCGAACTGCAGGCCGCCCAGCTGGTCCGACGAGCCCTGGGCATCCGTCACCGTGAGGTCGAAGCCGATGCTGCTCTCGCCCACGGGCAGGTTGTTTTCAAAGCCTTCGGTCGAGAGCGTGTAGCTCAGCTTGCCGTCCGCATAGCTCAGGGTCAGCGTGCCGATCTGCAGGCCGTCACGATAAACGGGCACTTCCGTGTCCTCGATCAGACCTTCCACGTTGGGCACCGTCAAGGGCGTGCCCGCCGCATCCGCACTCAGGCCGCCAAAGGTCACGCTGTGCGCATCCCGAACGTCCGCGTCCGTAAAGGCCAGCGTGCCCGTATTGCTGCCTTCCGCCGGGCCCTGCGACAGGGCCTCGTCGATGACAGGAGCATCGTTCACGTTGCTGACGCTGAACTGCAGGCCGTCCGTCGTGTCCGTACCATCATGCGTATCAGACACCGTGATGCTGAAGTCGATGTCCTGTGATCCGTTCACGGGCAGACTGTTCAGATAGCCCTCATCAGGCGTGAAGGTATAGGTCAGCGAGTCGTCCGTCCCCGTTCCCTTGGTGTACGCCAGCTCCAGCTTCCCGATCAGTGTGCCGTCCGCATCATAGACATCCACTGTCGTCGTGCCGCCTTCCTGTTCCAGCGTTGCCAGATCCACCGACAGGGGGGTGCCTGCCGCATCCGCACGCAAACCTTCAAAGGTCACGCTGTGCGCATCGCTGGTATCCACGTCCGTGATGGTCACGGTCCCGGCCAGGGCACCGGAAGGCTGCGAGACCGCGATCTCGGGGGCATCATTGCTGCCCTTGATGGTGACGGTGATGGTTTCGGTGATCTTGTTGCCGGTGCTGTCGGCGATGGTGATCTTGCCGAAGCTCTCGGTCGCGGTCTCACCATCCGCCAGATGGTTCATGTCCTCTGTCAGCTCATACCTGTACTTGCCGGTCTTGGGATCAAGGTACAGGGTTCCGTACTTTCCCGTGACCATCTGCCAGACCTGGCCGTCGATGGTCACAGGCTGGGCGCCTTGTGCCGCATAATGCAGAGGATCGTCATGAGTCCCGTCCGGGCCGCGATCCCAGCCGTCGGCCTGGATTTTGCCCTCACTCTCGGAGCCCGGCTCTTCCGCCACATCGATCGCCAGGCTCCCCTCGTCGGTTATCTCCGGCACGCTGTCGCTGCCCTTGATGTGGACCGTGAGTTCCTTTTCGGTGACGCCGCCGTGGCCGTCATCCACCACCACGGTGACCTTGGCATCAACCACATCCGTAGGACGCAGGTTCTTTACCGCGTCGAGAGTATTATTCAGCTTGAAACGGTAGGCACCGGTTTCTTTGTTGATATAGAAGGTGCCGTAGTCGGTCTCGTAGGCATATTCGCCCGTTTCTTCCGAAAGCGTCCCCTCCTTCAGGCCATAGCTCAGCGTATCGTCCTTATCCACATCCGTGGCCGAGGCGTTGCCCGTGACAGGCGCGTCCGTACCTTCCTTGATGGTCAGCACCGGCTTGTCCAGCGACAGCACAGGAGCGTCGTTGGTACCGTTGATGGTGACGATAATGGTCTTTGCCACTTCCGCACCATCCTGGTCCTTGACGAAGATGGTGAAGGTCTCCGTTAACGGCTCCTCATCGTCTCCTCCTCCCAGCTGCTGTACCTCCTTCAACTGGTTGTTGAGCTGATAGCTGTAGGTACCGTCCGCATTGATGAAGAGGGTACCGTACTGTCCGGCAGCCATATTGCTAGCGTTGCTGCTTGCTGCGCCCCCACCGGCAGCCACGGAAAAGCTCAGATTACCTTCATTGACGCGGTCGTCCGAAACGCCGAGCTTGTCCCCGACCGTGATGGCGGTATCTTCCGTGGCCTCAAGCGTGAGCTCACCGCCACTGATCACAGGGGCTTCGTTGGTACCCGTGATGGTGATGTGGAGATTTTCCTTCGTGCTGCTGTTGGGAGCATCACTGCCGTCGTCCACAGTAATGGTCAGGTTAAAGTTCGCATTCTCTCCGGCCAGCAGCTTTTCAGCTTCGGCATTGGGCTTGAAGGAGTAGCTGCCGTCCTTGTTCAGCATGAACTCGCCCCAGTCGGTACCATCCTTGATGAGCGTATAGGTGCCGGGGGCACCCTGTGCCTGACCACCCGTGGGAGTCAGGGTGATGCCTGATCCCTCCACGGCCGAGACCGCATAGAAAAGGGTCTGCCCGCTGCCTTCCCCGGCTTCCTGGCTGCCCACATCGCCGGCATCGGGGTCCGTGGTCGTGACCCTGCCGGTCACGATCCCGCCCGTATCTTCGATGCTCAGATGCCCGACCGACTCGATGACCGGCTGGTCATTGATGCCTGTGATGGTCACATGGATGGGGACCGGGTTCGTGCCCACCGAAACATAGAAGGTCTTCTCGATGCTATCGCCTTCGTCCAGGCTCTGGACGATATCGCTGCTGTTGTTGAGCACGAAACGGTAGCCCCACTGGCCATCGTCGCCCTTTTCCAGGATCAGCGAGCCGTATTCGGTCTGGACAACATGGGTCATGTCGCCGTCCACGATGCCGGACTGCCCCTTGTTGTCCACCAGCCAGATGTCATCGGCATCGACCTTCACGGGCTTGCCATCGCTATCCTTCAGCTCCGTGAAGCCACTTGCCACGGACGGCGGCAGGATGACCTCGTGGCTGCCACCGTCTTCTATGACATCCGTCGAATCTCCCGGTTTCTGGAGCTGGAGCTCTATCGAGCCGGGGCCCGTGCCGCCTTCCACCTTAGTCACATCAAAGACGATCTCCTTCGTGCCGGTCGCGCCATACGGGTCCGTCACCGTGATGGTGAAGGATTCGTTGCCCTGCTTCCCGATCGGAAGCTTTTTGTATTCCTCACTGAACGGGTCCACCACATAGGTGTACTCGCCGGTCTCGGCATCGATGGTCAGGTAGCCGAATTTTCCCTTGATGGTCTGCAGACCGTCCTGGGCCGCAGTAGCCGAATCAGCATCATCCACGCTGTAGCGCAGATCCCCCTCGACATCGTCCACATCATGACCGACGGCCGTGCCCTTCACAGGGTTCCAGTCCTCGACCTCGACAGGATGTTCTGCCGAAACGGCCTGCCCGTCAGGAGCCCTGAGCTCCAGGGTCGGAGCATCGTTCACCCCGTTGATGGTGACGGTGATGCCACCTGTGACGCTCTGTCCGCCGGAATTTCCCATGACCGTAAAGTTCTCCTTCACGGACGTATGGGCGCCGTCCTCGTTCAGAGACTGCAGCTCGTTACGGCCTTCTTCGGTCAGCTGATAGGTGTAGGACAGGCTGCCGTCTTCATTGCGTGTGACGGTCAGGGTCCCGTACTTACCCTCGATCTTCCAAGGATCATTGCCTGTCAGGTCAACAGACTCCCCGCCCAGGGAAACGATGCTCGTGATCTGCTGTTCATCCCCGGTATCAGGATCCGTGATCTTGACCGGCGGGATGTTGACGGAGTCTGTGGCATCCTCCGTGATGGACACCGTACTGCCGGAGATACGGGGAACATCATCCGTCCCCGTGATCTCGAAGGTCAGTTCCTTTTCTTCCGAGATGGCATTGTATTCATCAAGCACCACCACGGTGAACGAGGCTTCACCGATATAGCCCTCCCCCAGATGCTGCGCGGCCTTGTTGTTGAAGACAAAGGTGTATTCACCGGTCTTCTCGTTCAGCTTCAGATAGCCGTATTCGCCGCCATCAGGGGATTCGGCGGATTGCGCGCCCACGTAGCGCACGGAGCCATCTTCACCCGTGACCTTGATCAGGTACTTGAGGACGCTTCCCTCGTCTGCCGCACTGCCGTCAGGGCTGTCCACGTCCGTAGCGCCTATCTGGCCCGTGACGGTCTTGATGCTGCCGTCCTCCACGATGCCTGTGACCGTAAAGCCGTCCTCCGAGACATCCAGCCCTGTCTGCCCCTCATCCAGCGTGACGCCCGTCACTTTCGGGGCATCGTTGCTGCCCTTGACGGCGACCTTCAGCGGCTGGTCGGCTCCCAGAGCATCGCCCTTTCCTGTCCCCTGGGCATGGATGGAGAAATCGTCATACCGGATCTCTCCCTGCTTCAGGGCATTGGTCGCGTCACTGTTGTTGTTCAGCTGGTAGAAATACTGACCGGTCGCCGTGTTGAGGTAGAGCGTGCCGTACTGTCCCTGCATGATCTGGATATCAGCATCAGCGCCCCAGGGTTCACCCGGGAACTGCTGGCTGATGGCATCCTGGATCTTGGGATTTAGCCTACTAAAGTCAGAGAGTTCGGGTTCCTGCCCACTCTCCGTCTTGTTGATGGAGAATTCTACCTTATGCGGCGTACCGTCCGCATCCGTGTCATATTCCTTGGCTTCCAGCTTGCCATGCGCAGAAGGCGTACCGTCCATGGGGCGGTTCTCCTGCTGGGGATACGTGTCAGGCACGACGCCAGCTTCCACCACAGAGACCACGGCCGCCGCGTCACCGGTGAAGACCGTGGCCGTGTCCTTGCCGGTGATGGTGACGGTGATATCCTTCACGTCCCAGGCGCCCTTGTCGTCACGCACGGCCACATGGAAGGTCAGCTCTTTTTCCTCTCCTTCCGGCAGGCTGATGACCGCTTCGCTTTCCGCATCCAGATAGAAGGTATACTTGCCGGTGGCGGGATCGATCTTGAGGGTGCCGAACTCATTGCTGAGCGACGTCGTCATGTCGACGCTTTCGGGATCAGCCCCGTTCAGGCTCCCAAAATCAGGATCCGACAGCAGGCCGTAGGTGAGCTTGTGCCCCGCGTCGGCATCTTCGGCGCTGACCTGCCCGGCAACAGAAACCATGCCCTCATCCAGGCCTAGGTCCGAGGCGTCCTTGATCTCCGGCGCATCATTGGTACCGTGGATGGAAAACTTCTGCGAAGCCGACGTCTGCGCCGTGGAGCCATGCTCGTCACGGACATTGAAGTAGACCGTAAAGTCGAACTTCACATCCTCGCCATACGGCGCCAGTGCCGCCCGGGCTTCATCCGTATCCAGCAGGCTCAAGGAATACTTTCCCGTCGCAGGATCGAGCGTCAGTTCGGCTACGGCCACCCCGTTGAGGGAAAGGGTCACCGTAGTTCTGCCATCCCCCACCGTGGCCGTCAGTGCCGGATTGCTTATCCCGCCCACCTTGTCCACGAAATAGGAGAAAGTCGTATCCCCGGCATCGACATCGCTGGCCGTAAGCTGCCCTTCCACGGGCCTGGACTCATAGGGCACATTTTCTTCGGGATTGAGCTCCGTCTTGTCTGGCGTCGCGACCGCGATCCCGTTTTCCTCGCGGCCCACACCGTTAGCATAGACGTCCTCGGGCGCCCGTCCCGTGACCTTGATGGTCGGACGGTCGTTGGTACCGTGGATATTGATGGTGGCCGTATGTTCACCCTCGGAAAGGTTGCCGTTCTGGTCCTTGACCTTGAGCGGGATATTGATGCTCAGATCCATGTCCTGCGGCAGACCGTTCAGCTCCGACTGGGTCGGTACGAAAGTATAGGTCAGGTCGCTATCCGTCCCGTTCTGTTCCAGCCTGAGCGTGCCCAGCATGATGGACTTGCCTTCATTGACTCCGGGGATGGTGGCCGTCAGCTTATAGGTGCCGTCGCCGTTATCGGTGATGGTGTAGGTGGCGCCCGCCACGGATGTCTCCCCACCCGTTACTGCCAGTGGAGCCTTGGCAGGCAGAACGTCACCAGCAATGACCAGGCTGTGCGTATCGTTGGCATCCTGCTTGTCGAAAGTAACGGTCGCTTCCAGGGTATTGTCCCCGGTGAAGGTCTTGTCCGGATCTGTTGCGCCCGGCTTGCTGCCCCAAACGCCAGCTTCATACACATCCAGCGCAGATTTCGTATCGTCCGAGAGCACAGGCTTGTCGTCCGTGCCTTCGATGGTGATGGTGATGGTCTTTTCCGACCAGGCCCCCCTGTCGTCCACGACGCGGACCACAAAGGTCTCGGTCACGCTCTCGCCCTTGCCCAGTGCCGTGACGTCATCATCGCCCTTGTGGAGCTCATAGGTATAGTTCCCGTACTGGTCCAGGGTCAGGGTCCCGTACTCCGTGGTGGCAACGTACCCGCCGTCACCACTCCGGGAGACCTCCACAGGGCCGGTCCTCGGATCATGGCCGCTGGAGTCCTTCCACACCGAGGAGGAGGTCAGCGCCGGATCATAGCCCGTGCCCTGCAAGGAGAACTGCAATCCGTGGTTGTCTCCGTCCGTGGTTTCCTGCCCCGCGCCGTTTTCCCGGTCGTCATCCGAGGCCTGCACACGGCCGGAGAGCCTGACCACGGCATCGGCCGCACTATCGGCCGTGCCGTAGGCATGCAGGCGGTCGTCCGCCACCGCTATTTCCTTGCCGGAGGCATCGAAGAACTTTTTGCCGTCAAGGACGTCCAGCGTCGGCCGGTCATTGGTGCCGGTCACCGTGACCGTCACTTCCTTGCTGGCCCAGGCGCCATGCTCGTCCCTGACGAAGATGGTGAAGGTCTCCGTCAGCGTCTCGCCTTCATTGAGGTAGTCGAGCCTGTCGTACTGCGTCCCGTCACCGGCCGTAAAATCGCTGCTCTCGTCCAGCGTGTAGGAATAGCTGCCGTCCGCTCCGATGGTCAGGCTGCCGTACTGCCCCCGGACGGAGACATCGCCGCCGTCAGTGGTGAAGTCGACGCCATCAGGGGATTCGGCCTTGCCGGCCTCCACACCGTAGACGAGTTCCGCGCCGTGGTCGGCATCCTTGCCCGTGGCCTTGTCGCTGTCCGTGAGCGCACCGTCATACCTGCCGATCTCGTCAGCAGCCGTCCCGTCCTTGCTGGGCGCGTCAACGAGCTCGTCATCCGGCCCATCGACCACGGCACCGTCATCATGACGGCCCACGCCGCTTTCCGTGACGTGCAGCGCGCCGCCATCAGAACCGTCACCCAGCTCCAGACGGGGCTTGTCGTTGGTCCCGTGGATGGTGATGGTGATGTCGGTGGAAACTTCCTTGCCGAAGGTATCCTTGACCGTGACGGTAAAGGTCTCGGTCAGCACCTCGCCCTGGGCCAGCTTGTTGACGGCATTGCCGTCCGCATCAAAAGCGCCGGACTTGAGCTCATAGGTATAGGTACCGTATGCATGGAAGGTCAGCGTACCGTAGCCGGATTCATAGACGGTATCGCCGTTCGGCGAAGTGGAGACCAGCTTGGGCGCCTCCGGCTGGGTCACGGCAGGCGTACCGCCCGTTTTCAGCTGGGCATCCGCGGCATCCACACGGAAGGAGAGATTCCCCTGGTCGCCAAGGTCAATGTCCGTGGCATCGACCCGGCCAGAAAGGCTCTCTGTCTGGTGATGGCCGGGGATGACATTGCCCTGCCCGTCGACGACATTCCCCGCCTCTGTCAGCGTATTGCCGTCACTGCCGTCATGGTAGACGCCTTCTTCCTTGAAGACGAGATCATCCTTGTCCGTGATGACAGGGAACGCGCTCGAGCCTTCCACCTTGATGACGATCTCCCTGGTGTCGTAAGCACCATGCTCATCCACCACGGTGATCTCAAAGGTCTCGAAATGGGGGTGCTCGGGATCGAGCTGCTGGACGAGCTCGCTCCCGCTGTTGACCACATAGGTCCAGCTGCCGTCAGGATTGACGGTCAGAGTACCGTAGTCGGTCGTGAAAATGGCCTGGGTGCCGCCTTCAGAGCCAATATGCCCCGGCTGCGGCTCATGCCCTGTGGCAGGAGAGGTCGCATGCTCCACATCTCCATCCGTATGGGTACCGCCGGCAATAAGGATGGTCTGGTCACTGCCCGCATCGGCATCGACGTCCCGGATATCGAACGATCCGGAAAGCTGGGGCCAGCTCGTGGCGTCATCGGCATCAGCGGGGTCGCTCTCTATGGTCTCGAGCACCGCACCGTCCATGAGGATCTGTCCGTTGCCATCCCGGATCTCCAACGACGGCTTGTCATTGCTGCCCGTAATGGTGATGGTCACGGTCTCCAGATTCCAGGCGCCGTGCTC
>UMHC01057102.1_pt1 | contig 34527 bp, 42 predicted proteins | sample 1965381 | NCBI WGS metagenome assembly UMHC01 (sample SAMEA4836083, study PRJEB28245) | human gut metagenome | biome: gut microbiome; material: fecal sample | place: Denmark | collected 2008 | reverse complement strand
AAACGGGCCGAAAAGAAGGCCCGTAACATTACCGCCGGTACGCAGCTTACCGCGTCCTTGACCCCAAGCCCCCCGTAAAAATCGACCTTTCCGGCGTTATCGGTGCGCCGGTGGAGTTCTTAGAAAAGCGGCTTTCCGAAGCCGACCAAATTAACCCGAAGCGTTGCCACGTTTTGATAGACCGGGAAAAAGTGTGCATTACACTCGTTACGAACGAGGACAACGAATATACTACGGGCCGGGTGGTAGGTCGTCTTTCCCAGCACCCCAAATTTTCCGAATTTGGGATTAACGTCGGCAAAGGTTGGGAACCTAACGAGTTGGGGCAGTTCTTCAAAATGAACCGCGCATTTTTCCCGGACAAAACCGCGAATATGAAGCTCGTAACCGAACTTAAAAACTTCGAAGCTACCGTAAATTCCAAGGTGGAGAAGCAAAAGAGCGAAAAGGGCGACTTCAAAGACAATTATAGCGGCGTGGTTATGAGTAACCTGCCGGAAGCCTTTACCCTTCAAATTCCGATTTTCAAAGGTATGCCGGCGGAAACTATCGAAGTGGAATTTTACGCTTCGGTAAACGGCCGCGACGTAACCCTGCAACTTGTAAGCCCCGGAGCGTGCCAGCTTTTGGAAGACCTGCGCGACCGAATTATAGACGTGCAGGTAGCCCGCATTCGGGAACTAAGCCCCGAAATTGCGATTATCGAGCAATAGCAGTATTAACCCAGCTACCCCGGTTTCCGGGCCGGGGTAGCTTTTCAATAGTAACAAAATGGCAAAAAGATTTATAGATACAGACCTATTTAAGAAGCGATTTACAAGGGAATTACCACCCGCTTATAAATTGCTTTGGGTGTACCTCTTTTGCGAATGCGATAACGCCGGAATATGGGAAGTAGACTTAGAAGTAGCTGGGCTTTATTGCGGCGAAACGTACACTTTGGAAGATTTCGAAAAAGCCTTTGCCGGAAGAATTTATTTCTTCAATAATGGAAGTAAGGCGTTTATCCCCGAATTTATCACGTTTCAGTACGGCGACGTATCGAATCTAAGCCCTACGAATAACGCGCACAAATCGGTATTGCAAAAACTCGAAAAATACGACCTTATACGGGTATTGAACGAAGGTATTACCCAGCTACCGCAAGGGCCGATATTAGGGGCTGGCAAACCCCAAGGCAGGGGCAAGGCAGCCCCTAAAACGAAAGGCGGTAAAATCTTTCAGAAACCCACCTTAGAAGAAGTTGCGGTGTATTGTCAGGAACGGGGTAACGACGTAGACCCGCAAGCGTGGATAGATTACTATACTTCGAACGGCTGGAAGGTCGGCCGCAATTGTATGAAGGATTGGAAAGCGGCGGTTAGAACTTGGGAGCGTAACGAAATAGGGAATAACGGAAATGGACGAAAAGGACAACAAACAGGGGCCGCAACGGGTGGACTTAGACAGGTTCCGGGCGGTACTTCAAAAAAGGGCTTTACCGACACGCTTTAAAGTTGATAAATACGTGGAGGACGTGCCGGCAATGTTGCGGGAATGTTATATAGCCGAAGTTATGCGGCGACGTATGCAGTTTATCGACGACACAGCAACCGAAAGCCACATAGACAAAGCGGCAAAATGGCTTACGGGAAACCATAAACCGGGCCTTCTTCTTCACGGAACGGTAGGCAATGGTAAAACGACCTTAGCCCGTGCGATAGGTAGCCTTATAGGGGTTTTGTACGAAAGTATGTATTCAGACCGGCGTAAAACGGTCTTAACGGTATCGGCCTTAGAACTTGCAGACATAGCCAAGAACCAGCCGGAACGCTTCGACGGTATCAAGAAAGCCGAGCTATTGACTATTGACGACGTAGGTACAGAACCCCCCGTAGTAAAAGTTTGGGGGAACGAAATTAGCCCTTTCGTCGATACGATTTATTACCGGTATGACCGGCAGAAGTTTACAATTATGACCAGCAACCTAAACGTGGAAGACTTGGCGGATAAATACGGTGAACGCATAGCCGACCGATTTGCGGAAATGTTCGACAGAATAGCGTTTGAAAATTACTCTTATAGAAAATAATAGCCAATATGGAAAAGATATACATTTCGGGACAGATAAGCGGCCGGCCAATAGAAGAAGTAGCGGCCAAATTCGAAGCAGCGGAAACCATGTTAAAAGCCAAAGGTTACGAGGTGGTAAACCCGCTAAAAAACGGTATTCCGGCTAACGCTTCTTGGGAAGTTCACGTAGCTATGGACGTACTTCTACTTATGGGGTGTAAGGCTATCTATTTGTTGCCCGATTGGGGATTTTCCAAAGGGGCTACACTTGAAAAGAATTTAGCCGAATTGACGGGAAAGACAATTATTTACGAAGAAATACCGGCCTTCCAGCACATAAAGCAGGCAATAGCCGAAGGTATAGGCGTTGCCTTCTACGATATTGTAGGCGAAAGCCGAGAGCAAAAGCACGTCTTCGCCCGCATGATTTTCGCCCAGCTATGCCGGGAAGAAGGGGCGACGGTGGTAAGAATTGCAAAAGAAATGAAGCGGAACCACGCTACTATTATCTACTACCTTAAAAAGTTCCCGGACGACTACCAATATACCCCCGAATTTAGGGCTTATGTAAATGCCGTTAAAGCCCCACCTATCAAAAGACTAATTTTCCGCGAAAACGTATTATTATAATGCGAAATGAACGATATTAAATTACTGTATATAGACTTGTTTTGCGGTGCCGGTGGAACGAGTACAGGCGTAGAGAAAGCCAACTATAAGGGGCGTAAATGCGCGAAGGTTATAGCTTGCGTAAACCACGACGCGAACGCCATAGCGAGCCACGCGGCCAACCACCCCGAAGCGCAGCACTATACGGAAGATATGCGAACTTTGGACTTACACCCTTTGGCAGAACATACGGCCGAAATGCGCCGAATGTACCCTATGGCGAAAGTTGTACTTTGGGCTTCGCTTGAATGTACCAATTTCAGCCGCGCCAAAGGCGGCCAGCCCCGCGACGCAGATAGTCGTACCCTTGCCGAACACTTGTTTAGATACATAGAAGTCCTTACCCCCGATTATATCCAAATCGAGAATGTAGAGGAATTTATGAGCTGGGGCGACTTGGACGAAAACGGAAAACCGATTAGCAGGGACAAAGGGCGGCTTTATACCAATTGGGTAGATAACGTAAAAGCCTACGGGTACAAATTCGACCATAGAATACTTAACGCAGCGGATTACGGAGCTTATACCAGCCGAAAGCGTTTCTTCGGGGTATTTGCCAAACCGTACCTTCCTATCGTTTGGCCGAAGCCTACCCACTCAAAGACCGGGGGCGGCGACCTTTTCGGCAGCTTGGCGAAGTGGAAGCCTGTAAAAGAGGTTTTAGACTTTGCCGATGAAGGGGAAAGTATCTTTAACCGTAAAAAACCGCTTTCGCCTAAGACCTTGGAACGCATATACGCCGGTCTTATAAAATTCGTTGCGGGCGGGAAGGATTCGTTTTTGATTAAATATAATTCAGTGAATAAGAAGACGGGGAAGCATATCCCGCCTTCGATAGATGAACCATGCCCTACCGTAGCTTGCCAAAACAGGTTAGGAATAGCGAACATTCATTTTCTCGCAAAGCATTTTAGCGGACACCCGGAAAGTAAGGTTTCCAGCGTAGACAATGTAGCAGGAACCATTACGACCGTAGACCACCATAGTTTAGTAGGGGCCGAATTTCTTTCAGCATACTACGGAAACGGGCATAATCATTCCGTAAATACACCTTCGCCGACCCTTACAACGAAAGATAGGCTTTCGTTGGTAAAGCCGCAATTTATAGCAAACAATTATAGCGGCGGCGGGCAATTATCGTCCTTGGATAACCCTTGCCCGGCGGTAATGACAACCCCCAAGCAAAGCGTAATAGCCTGCAAATGGTACCTTATGAATCCCCAATATTCCAATACCGGCGGTTCCGTCGAAAAGCCGTGCTTTACCCTTATCGCCAAAATGGATAAGAAGCCCCCGTACCTTATTGCTACGGAGTGCGGCCAATTGGCGATAGAGATTTACGAAACCGATAGCGGCCCAATGCGGAAAATAAAGGAGTTTATGGCCCTTTACGGTATCGTCGATATAAAAATGCGAATGTTAAAAATTATCGAGTTAAAGCGAATTATGGGGTTCCCGGAAAACTACACCCTTATAGGGACGCAAGCCGACCAAAAGAAGTTTATAGGCAATGCGGTAGAAGTGAATATAGCCCGTGTTCTTTGCGAAGCCTTGGTAGAAGAAATAACAACCGAATTACTAAAAGTAGCCTAAGCAATGACAATACAGGAGCTAAACACGCGCCAAGGTTGGACGCTAAACCAAAAGATAGACCACGCGGTAGGAACGATAGAAGCCTTCCTTTCCCGTACGGGTAAAGTTTCCTATGTTTCCTTTTCCGGCAGTAAGGATTCTACCGTATTGCTTGACATAGTACGGCGGTTTGTCGATAGGGATATAAAGGCGGTTTTTTGCAATACCGGCAACGAGTACCCCGAAATTGTGCGCTTTGTCAGAAGTACCGAAAACGTAACGATAATACGGCCCGGAATTACGGTTAGGGAAGTTATCGGTAAGTATGGCTTTCCGCTTATATCGAAAGAGCAAGCGCACGGTATACGCCAAGCCAAAACGACCAAAAGCGAAAAGTTACTTTCTATTCGCCTTCACGGAACAGATAAAACACGAGGGTACACAAGCGGGAAGATTGCCGACCGTTGGCAGTATCTAATAAAAAAGCCTTTTATGGTTTCGGAACAATGTTGCGAATGCCTTAAAAAGCGACCTTTTGCGAAATACAGCAAGCAGACCGGCGAAGTACCGATATTGGGGATTATGGCCGGCGAAAGCGATTTAAGAAAACAGCAATATATACGGCGGGGTGGTTGTAATTCATTCCAAAATAACCATATCGCAAGTTATCCGATAAGCATTTGGACAGACGCGGATATATGGGCCTACTTGCGGAAATTCAAAGTTCCGTACTGCGAACTATACGATAAAGGACATACCCGAACCGGTTGTATGTTTTGCGGCTTCGGGGCGCACATAGAAAAAGTATCGCGTTTCGAGCTATTGTACGACCTACACCCCAAAGCCTATAACGCCTTTATGAAGTACCAAAATAACGGTTATACCTATCGGGAAGCCTTACGCGCTATTGGGGTTCAGCTACCGGACGAAACGCCGCGATTATTCACAAGTAAAGATTTTCAAACCACCAAAAAATAAAAAAATGACACTACGAATTATTAAACCACCGAAGCCCGGTAAAATGTTCGTTACGCTGGCTTCTACCGGCTATTTATTTTTCAGTAGCCGAGCAGTTGCAGAACTTAACCTTTCGGAGCATAAAGGGGTACTATTGGCCCATGACGAACGCGGGGCCTTGTACTTGAAAGTAGCCGATAACACCAATCCCGACGCTTTCCGGGTATATGTACGGAAAAATGGGGCTTGTTCGGTTACGTGTATTCGAATTGCGCCCTTGCTTTGTCGTATAGGTATCGAAGTTAAAAAATCGACCCGATACAATCTTATCGAAGCAACGGAAGAAGATTTTTACAAGATAGAAGGACTTAAAACGAAATGAAAACAAAGGATTTAAGCAGATTGCCGGAAGGGGCTATTTTGCTGGTAGTAAAGAACAGTAACGGGACATTTTCGCCATTAGGCATAAGCCCCGACCAAGGGCGAATTATAACGGCTTTTATCGGGAAATTAAGCGAAGAACAGCCGTTAGTATTAGCCAAAGGAATAGAGTTAATAACCAAATAATTAAAGCAATATGTTAGTATTAGAAGCAATTGGCAACCTTGGAGCGGACGCCATTATTAAAGACCTTAACGGGCAAAAGTACATAGCTTTCAGCGTAGCCCATACCGAAAGCTATAAAGATTCACAAGGGCAACGACACGAACGTACGACTTGGGTAAGCTGCCTTAAATATGGAGAAAGCCCGGTAATTAACTATTTGAAGAAAGGAACCCGCGTATTCATTCGCGGCGAACTTTCGGCTAAGGCATACGAAGCCGGCGGAGCATTACAAGCCGGTATAAATTGCCGGGTTAGAGAATTGCAGCTTTTGGGTGGGAACCGGGCCGACCAAACAGAAGCCCCCCAGCAGGCCGTAACGACTTCGGCCGCTGCCCCAACGTATGCGCCGACACAGCCGCCGGCATATCAGCAACCCGAAGAAGTAGACGATTTACCATTTTAACAATTACCGGTATGATAGGAAAGAAATTAAGCCCCGTGCTTGAAGAAATGGAAGCTACCCTTTGGGAGTACGAAGCATTTAACGGGGCAAAACCGAACTACACCTTAGAAGGGTTTCGGGCTTCTACAAAAATATTTATGAGCGCACTCGTAGATAAGTTTTTCGAGAAGCAGCAGGCCGAAGGAGTTAGCCAAGAAGATACCTTAAAAGCCATAGAAAAATTAGGGCAAGACGTTAGGGCCTTGGTCTTTAACGCTACCGGAATAGATACGCACCTACTTTATAACCGAACAAAAGTTAATTAACGATGAAAGCAGTAGTAACACTTAGCAAACACTTCGGCCCGAAGCACCCCCGTAAAGGGCAAGAAACGGGCTTTATAGCCAAAGTAGCCGACGGGCGGAAGGTACACACCTGCCGAAGCAATTACGAGTATTGGCGGGCAAAAATCGAAAAAATAACGGCTACGGGTGGAGTTCTTAGCGTCCGCCAATGGAGCGCAAAACCATACCGAAGCCCCCAAGAAGTTATAACCGAGATTCCGGCCGGCATTGTCGGCGTACAAAGGTTGGCGTTACGGCGTGAACGGCATGTAATAAATCACTATGCGGAAGAACAGATTAAGCCGATAGCGACCACCATTTATTACGATTATGCGGCAGAGGTAGACGGGCACCCCGTCCCCTTGGAGATTTTAGCCGAAAACGACGGGCTTACAGTAGACGATTTTAAGGCATGGTTCGCACCGGTTTTCGCCGAAACGGATAAGAAGTACCCGCAATTTGCCGGGCCTGCCTCTGCCGTTACGATTGACTTCGCTATTATTCATTTCACGAAACGACGCTACTAAACACCAACAAAAAAAGATATGAAAGTAAAGGACATTATTAAGGACGACAAATTTAACGAGTTCTTAGGCTACGAAATTGAAGCCTATAACAACCGACCGGCTCCGCAAGAAGGTTACAGGTATCGCCGGACACCGTACGACGCATTGAAGGACGCGGGAATATTTACGGTAGACGGTATTCGGGAAACTTTTATAAAGGTTGCGAACCTTGAAAGCGGCCTGCCGAAGTCCCAGCGCGACGCGATAACCGAGCTTGTTTTCAGAGTAGCCCAAACGGTAGTAAACTATCGTGCGAAAAAGGAAGTAGAAGCTAAAAAGTAGAGGTATGAACAAAGGAGAAATTACCTATACGATAAAGGTAAAAAGGCGCACCGGCCTATTATGGAATACGATATTTTGGCTTGTATTCTTTACGGTCGTGCCGCTTCAATTGATTTGCTTGTGGCTTTCTAAGGGGTTAGACATTATTTCGGATTTGCTACGGGAACTTTGTTACCGGGCATGGTTCAAACAAACAATAAAATAAGTATATGGGATTCAAAGCAATAAAGCAGCATTACGATATAAAGCATATCGTAGCTATCTATAACGAAGAAAAATACGGCGGGGCTTGTATTTGTATCGGTTCCGGGTATGTTCACGGGCTTATAGTCATAAATATAGAAACCGGTAAGGTTTTCTATTCGTCTTTGGTTACGCCCGGCGAGAATAGCGAAATAGGACAGCTTGCCGCCCGTATTAAGGCAGACGAAAAAAACGGGGTACTTCGGGCTTTGATTGATGAACCGGACACCTTCGCCCGGAACCTTCCGGTATTTACGATTGACCGGTGGGCGGTAAAGGCCGAACTATGCGAGGAATACGGCTGGCCGAATACAACCAATAGCGGCGCGATTATGTACGAAAATACATACTTCCGCACACGGGCCGAAGCATACGCCTATCTTCTTAAAGAAACAAAGGCCGGGGTTCGGTATTGCCGATTTTCCGAGAACTTCAAAGAAGGACTAAGAAGGATAAACCGGGCTATAAGGTTCAGCCTTCGGGAAGTATGGTTTTATATTGCGGCCCGCACCGTCGGCCGCTTCATTATGAAACGCGATTAAATGATGATTATGAATAAAGAAGCGGATTTGCAGGCGCAAATACATAGGCTTAACGTTGAAAAACGCGATTTAGCGGTAAAACTACATAGCCTTTCTTCCGGTGTTATTATGGTTCTTAAAAATAAAGCCCTTAGAGGTTGCGACGAAAAAAGCTGGATAGGCTTTCAGAACGGTAACGGTACGGAAGTAGGCAAAGACGTAGAACGTTTAATTAAAATAGCCGAGAAGATACAACAGTATTTATTAACGGTCAAACACGAATAGGTATGTTCGACACAAACAAAGTTATAGTAGTTGCCGACGTTGCGAAGCAGCCGTATTTATCGGTCGCAAGGTATTCGGGCGGGTGTCGGGTAAACGGCGTATTCTACGCCTATGTTCCCCAGCGTGATATTTTAGTACGCGAAGATTGGCTAAGGGTCTATTCGTCTATGGGGTACGACGAATTTATAACCGCCGTTAAAACCGGGAACAAACCGGAATTACCCACTTGCCGGACTTGTAAGCACCGCCAACGGTGGGAGTTGAACGACCATAGTACGAAGATAGTACAAAGCTGCGCCCTTCAAAAGAGCAGAAGAACGGGTAACGGATTGAAGCGGATAAAGGTAACTAACCCGGCTTGCCACTTATACGAAAAAGAATAATAGTTATGGGACAAAGCAAAAAAAGACATTGTTGGAGTTGTATATACCTTGAACGAGATACGGCCAGCAATAACGACCGTTGCACTTTACAGGGTGTAATAAAAAGCCGAAAGGCCGTAGCGTGTAAAAAACATAAGATTTGGTATAAACCCAAGGTTAAATGCGACATATAGAAAGCCAAATACAGAAGAACTGCGTTACTTGGTTCCGGTTACAATACCCGAAAATAGGCCGCCTTCTTTTCGCGGTTCCGAACGGCGGGGCAAGGAATGCAAAGGAAGCCGCGATTATGAAGGGCGAAGGAGTAACGGCCGGGGTTGCCGACCTTATCCTACTTTACCCTTCCGGCGGGTTTCATTCCCTTTGTATCGAGTTTAAGACCCCCAGCAAAAGCAGCCGACAGACACCCACGCAAAAGGAGTGGCAAGCGTTGGCCGAAGCGCACGGTAATAAGTATGCCGTTTGCCGTTCCTTAGAAGACTTCCAGCAAGTTATACGGGCATATATCCCCCGTTTATGTTGGTAACTTTTTAATTATTCTTGGATATTGAAGCGTATTATAATAATACGCTTCTTTTATTTTTGCGTAACGCGAATATTTACACACTAATAAACGTACGCAGGTATGAAAGAAAAGATTTTACAGGCCCTTACGACTTTTAAGGGCTACTTATTCAGTTCGGACAAATGGCTGCATTTAGCGGCCGGTTTTATTATCGCCTACTTCGTGGGGCTTTTCGGGCTTCTTTATGGGTTTTGCGCCGGTATCATAGCGGCGGCCGGTAAGGAACTTTACGACAAAATCAGCAAGAAGGGAACCCCGGAATTATGGGATTTTATTTTCACGGTAGTAGGCGTTTTGGCCGGGCTTCTTAACGTATGCCTGTCCCGTTTGGTATTTCACTTAATCGGATAGGACGACATGGCGAAAAAGGTTATAGAAGCGGATATTACCCAGCTTGTACCGGACGACGTAAATTTTAACAAGGGTACGCAGTTCGGCCAAAGTTTGATAGAAAAGAGCCTGCGCCAATTCGGGGCGGGCCGTTCTATTCTTTTGGATAAGAACAACCGTATTATAGCCGGAAATAAAACCGTAGAAAACGCCGGGCAAATCGGGTTAGAAAAGGTTTTGATAGTCGAAACCACCGGCGAAGAAATAGTAGCGGTAAAGCGTACCGACATAGATTTAGACACACGGGAAGGGCGCGAACTTGCCTTAGCCGACAATGCGACCGGGGCGGCTAATTTGGATTGGGACGGAACAGCCCTTACCCAAGCGGCCGAAAGGTGGGAAATATCCCCCGAAGAATGGGGCGTTACAGAGTTTGCAGAACCCGAAGAACCGGAACGGGAATTAACCGAAGACGGATTTACACCGCCGGCCATCGAAAACGTAAAAACAGATATAAAGGAAGGCGACCTTTTCGAAATTCGTAAAGGGGCCATTTGCCACCGCCTATTATGCGGGGACACCCGAAATATTGAAGACGTACGCCGGCTTATGGACGGTATGCGGGCCGATTGCATTGTAACAGACCCGCCGTATAATGTAGACTACGCCAGCAAAAACGAGTATTTGAATAATACCGACCGGGGGAACCGCATACAAACGGACATTAAAAACGACAATATGAGCGACGCCGATTTTACGGCTTTCATGGAAGATATACACGCTTCCCTATATGAAAGTTGCAAGCCCGGCGCAGCTATATATGTTTTCCACGCCGCATTAAAGGCTGTGCCGTTTATTACCGGATTTACCGGGGCCGGATTCCTTTATAAACAGCACCTTGTTTGGGTAAAAAATAACATCGTTATCGGGAAGCAGGATTACCAATGGCAGCACGAACCGATACTTTACGGGTGGAAGGACGGCGGCCCGCATTACTTTATTAACGACCGTTCCCAGCACACGGTAATAGAAGATAAGGTAGACTTCGACGCAATGACAAAGAAGGAACTATTAGCCTATGTAAAGGAGTTGCAGAACGACAACGAACACCCAAGTACGATTATTCACGAAGATAAGCCGACGAAGAACGCAGACCACCCGACAATGAAGCCTGTAAAACTTATCGGCCGACTTATCCGCAACAGTAGCCGCGCGTTCGACTTGGTAATAGACTTCTTTTTAGGTTCCGGCTCCACACTTATAGCCGCGCACCAATTGGAACGCAACTGCTTCGGTATCGAGATTTCCCCGCAGTATTGCCAAATCATATTAGACCGAATTAAGGAGTACGACCCCGAAGTAGTAATAACAAAATTGTAGAATGGGAAGACCTACGAAATACAATAAGAAGATAGCCGAAAAGATATGTTCGCTTATCGCTACCGACACCTACACGGTGGCGGAAGTATGCCGTATGGTCAAGATACACCCCGATACTTACTACACTTGGATAAAGGAGTTTTCCGAGTTTTCCGACGCTATAAAAAAGGCCGAAGCGGAACGTATGGCGGTCTTTGTCGTCGAAGCGAAAAAAAGCCTTCTACGAAAGATACAGGGGTACACGGTGCAGGAACGGCACATTACTACGGTTGGTTCCGGTAAGTTCGACGTAAACGGGAAGGAAATACCCCGAATAAAGGAACAGAAGGTAGTAGATAAACATTTCCAGCCGGACACGGCCGCGATAATCTTTACACTTACCAACGGGGAGCCGGAAAATTGGAAGAACAGGCAGAACAACGAAGTAACGGGCAAGGACGGTAAGGATTTGTTCGGGCAGCTTTCCGATGAAGAATTAGATGCACGTATAGCCGAGTTGGAAAAGAAATTAGGTAAATGACACGTCAAGAGAAAATAGAGTATATAGCCGCATTGCGGGAAAGGTTGATACGCGAAGCACGTACCGACCTTTTGCCGTTTACCCGTGCTACTATGCCTACTTTCGACCCGGCCGAATTTCATGTACGATATTACCATGTTCTAACCTTATTCGCGGAAGGGAAGATTAAAAAGCTAATGGTATTCATGCCGCCCCAGCACGGCAAAAGCGAAGGTTCTACGCGCCGCCTTCCGGCTTATATACTTGGCCGGAACCCGGACAATAAAATAGCCGTCGTAAGCTATTCGGCACCGAAGGCCCGTAAGTTCAACCGCGAAATACAGCGTATTATAGACACGCCGGAATATGCCGAAATATTCCCGGAAACCCGCCTTAATTCATCGAACATTACGACCGTTGCCGGCGCATGGCTTCGCAATGCCGACGAATGCGAAATAGTAGGACATCGGGGCGGCTTTAAGACCGTCGGCGTAGGTGGCCCACTTACAGGCGAACCGGTAGATACCCTTATAATGGACGATATTTATAAGGACGCAAAAACGGCGTGGTCGGCAGTTGTTCGGGAAGCTATCGAAGATTGGTACGACACGGTAGCCGAAACTCGATTACACAACAATAGCCAGCAGCTTATAGTATTTACCCGCTGGCACGAAAAGGACTTAGCCGGCCGCCTTTTGGAGCAGCAAGGGATATACGACCCGGTAAATAATCCGAACGGGTGGGTAGTCGTAACCTACCAAGCGATTAAGAAGGGCGCACCTACCGAGTACGACCCGCGCGAAGAAGGTACGGCACTATGGCCCGAACGCCACAACTTAGAAAAGTTGGAAGCCATACGCACCCGTAACCCGCACGTATTCGAAAGCCTTTACCAGCAAGACCCGAAACCCTTGCAGGGCCTTATGTACGAAAATCCCTTTAAGGAATACGACATACTACCGGCTACTAAGCTACGGAAGGTTAAGAACTATACCGATACGGCGGACGAAGGCGCGGATTTTCTTTGCTCGATAACCTACCTTGAAACCGAGATAGGAAACTTTGTTTTGGACGTGCTTTATACGGCTAAGCCTATGGAGTACACCGAACCGAAAACGGCCGAAATGCTAACCAAACACGCGGTAGAATTGGCCGTAGTAGAGAGCAACAACGGCGGCCGGGGCTTCGCGCGTAATGTAGAGAAGCAAGCCCGGTTAATGGGTAATAACAAAACCCGTATTAAGTGGTTCCACCAAAGCCAAAACAAGGCCGTACGCATATTCACGCATAGCGCGGAAGTGCAAAACCTTACCTATTTCCCGCGCGGGTGGGCGCAAATGTGGCCCGACTTCTACCAAGCCCTTACGCACTATATGAAAGTCGGCAAGAACGCCCACGACGACGCGCCGGACGCATTGACCGGAACCGTAGAGCAAAGGCCCATTACAGGCAAGAAAAGCGCGGCCGGATATTTCGCATAATAGTTTAACAATCAAATAACGATAAAATGAACAGTAAACAGCTTAACGAACTTTTGGCAAGCGAAAACCATAGTACCGCTATTGCCGAATTGAAGAACGGGCGTAATGCGACCGAGCCGAACGCGGCCGAATATATCGCCCAGCTTGACCCCAAAGGCCACGACGTAAACGACCCGGTAAAGCGTAGGGATAAGAAGGTAAAAGTAGACCTTTCCGACTTCGATATAAACGACGAAGAAAAGAAGAACATAAAGACCGTTACCAATGGCGACGGGGAAACCGAAAACTTCCGTATCGAACCGGTAGCCCGCGTAGCCTTGGCGATTCAGAAACTTATAGTAAAGCGGGCCGTAGCCTTCACGTTCGGAAACCCCGTAATTCTTAATGCGGAGCCGGAAGAAGGCACCAAGGAAGCCGACGTTTTGAAGGCTGTAAAGCGCGTTTTGTTCGATAACAAAAGCCGCACCCTTAACCGAAAGGTAGCGCGGGGTATGTATAGCAGTAAGGAATCGGCCGAACTTTGGTACCCGGTGGAGAAACCGACGAAAAACTACGGCTTCGATTCTACGCACAAACTTCGGGTAGCTATTTTTAGCCCCTTGTTCGGCGATAGGCTTTACCCCTACTTCGATGAAACGGGCGATATGGTGGCTTTTTCCCGCGAATACGTCGTAAAGGATAGCGCGGGGGTAAAACATACCTATTTCGAAACCTATACCGATACCGAAATACGGAAATGGACGCTTGCCAGCAACCAATGGCAGTTATTGGACGGCTACCCCAAGAAGAACCAAATAGGCAAAATTCCGGTTATCTATGGCCGCCAGCCCGCCGTAGAATGGGAAGACGTGCAGAACCTTATAGACCGTTTGGAAAAATTGCTTTCCAACTTTGCCGATACCAACGACTACCACGCAAGCCCGAAAATCTTTACAACGGGTACTATTTTGGGTTGGGCCAAGAAGGGCGAAAGCGGGGCCGTTATCGAAGGCGAAGAAGGGGCGACCGCGCAATATCTAAGCTGGGCACAAGCCCCCGAAAGCGTGAAATTAGAGATAGAAACCCTTTTGCGTATGATTTACACCATTACGCAAACGCCGGATATTGCTTTCGATTCGGTAAAAGGTATCGGGGCCGTTTCGGGTGTCGCCTTGAAACTTTTGTTTATGGACGCGCACCTAAAAGTACAGGACAAATGCGAGGTGTTCGACGATTATTTGCAGCGTCGGTTAAGCGTAATACAGGCGTTTTTAGCACAAATGAACGCCAAGGATAAGGCTTTTGCCGACGCTTGCGGTAGCCTTATTATCGAACCCGAAATAGTGCCGTTTATGATTGAGGACGAAGCAGCGAACGTAAACCTTCTTCTTTCGGCAACCGGTCAGAAGGCTATTTGTTCGCGGAAGACGGCCGTACAACAATTGGGCTGGGTAAACGACACGGACGCAGAAATAGAGCAGATAGAGGCCGAAGAAAGCGCGGCTTCCTATTCGTCCATTTACGAACCCACCGTATAGCTACTAACCAAGTATCTAACTAAGATATGGGTAACATAGTAGCGAAATTCGATATAGATAAGCTATTTGCAGGCGTTTACGAAGCGGTAGACATTATAACGGCCACCGTTATAAACGCTATGCAAATGGCTTGTTTAGAGGTTACGCGGAACGCTAAGCTATTGAACACTTACAAAGACCGGACGCACCTACTACGTTCGTCGATTGGCTTTGTTATCTACAATCATGGCGAAAAGGTAGCGGAAAGTTTCAGTTCTACCGGTGGCGAGAAAGGAAGCGAAGGCGTAGAAGAAGGTAAGCGTATGGCAGCACAAGCAGCCGCACAATACCCGAACGATATAGTAGCCGTTATCGTTGCCGCCGCCGATTATGCCCTATACGTCGAAAGTAAGGGGTACGACGTAATTAGCGGGCCTTGCAGCGAGCTAAACGGCATTTTAAGTAAGTATATACGAATTGCAATAGAAAAACTTAGGGCGTAATGGATAAAAGGCAGGAAGTTATACGGTACATAGCAAGCGTAGAAAAGCAACTTTACGCCCTGTTCGGCGATACCTACCACGCGGCCCTAAAACTTACCGAGGTTAGGAAAGCGATAGAATCGGGGGCTACCTTCTCTTGGAAGGGGAACCCGGCCGCCGAACGCAAGTTAGACCGGTACCTAAAAGACCTTAGCAGTAAAACAGCCCTTATTACCAAGAACGGTATTATAGGAAGTTGGGACAAAGGAGAAGCACGGGTAAAGGAACAGGCGTTAGAAGTATTCGGGAAGACTTCGGAACGGCGGAAGGAAACTACCGATATTTGCGAAGAAGCAGTAAAGGCACACCGGGCCAAAGGTGCGACGGGACACGCTTACGCCAATGCCGACCGTGAGGGTATGAACCTATCTACCCGCGTTTGGAATTTGACCGCGAAAGCGAAACAAGAACTTGAAATTATCATACAAAACGGCATACTTGAAGGGAAAAGCCCGGAAGAAGTAAGCCGTAGCCTTCGTGGTTACTTGAACAACCCCGACGCACTTTATAGACGGGTTCGCAACAAAGAAACCGGGGAACTTGAATTAAGCCAAGCGGCAAAGAAATACCACCCCGGCCAAGGCGTATATAGGTCGGCGTACAAAAACGCCCGCCGTCTTGCAGTTACCGAAATGAACGCGGCCTACCGCCGTGCAGAGTGGGAAAGCTACCAAAACAACCCACTTATTACCGGGTATGAAATTCGGTTAAGCAATAACCATACGACTACCGTAAACGGGAAGATAAAGCGGCTTGTAGACATTTGCGACAAATTGGCCGGCCGGTACCCTAAAACTTTCCGGTGGACGGGGTGGCACCCGCATTGCCGTTGTGAAATGGTGCCTATCTTTATTTCGGAAAACGATTTTAGGGAACGAATAAGGGCGCGTAAGGCTGGAAAGTTGAAGGATTGGAAGCCGAACCCAAAGCGGGAAGTAACACAGGTTCCGAAAGCCCTAACCGATTGGATAGCCCAAAACGAGGAACGCTCGAAGGGTTGGCAGACCTTACCGTACTTCGTTAGGGATAACCGGAAAAGTATAGGCACTTTGCCGGTAAATACCTACACCGCCGAAGAACGGAAGTTTACGAGGGCGAAAAGCACGGCCGAAGCAATGGAACGGGCAACGCAATTGCTTAGTACGCTTTACCCGGATATTCAGAATACGGAACTTGCGGCCCTTCATCACTATACCCAGCAGGGCGGGAACTACCGGCAGCTTAATAAGCAGTTGGATAAAGGCGACCTTACCGACTTTAACAAGGCTTCGGCTTCCCTTATGGCTAAGGCGTTGGAAGGATTGCCGAAATACCGGGGAACCGTCTACCGGGGCGCGATTATGAAGCGGAAAGATTACGAACGCCTTTACGCTGGCAAAGACGAAGTAAAACACGCTATTTTCACTTCATCGACCAAAACGCCGGCGGTTGCTTACCGGTTTGCCAACTATCGGGATTTGAAGAAGACGGAAGTAAGGGTACTTTTTGAAATTCAGAGCAAAAACGGCCGCGACATATCCGATATTTCGGAATTTAACGGTAAATTTGCCCCCGAAGACCAGCGGGAAGTATTATTTACTAATGGCACCCGGTTTAAGATAGTGAAACACGAAATTTCCGGGCAAGAAGTCCGCATAACACTTGTAGAGTTATGACAGAAGTAAAAGAAATAGACAAGTGGCCCGATAACGATAAATGGGCGAAGGCCCGTAAGGATTGGGACGCAATGCCGAAGGACGAAAAGGAAGCGTACCGGCGGGAACACGCGGCCGTTATTGACCGTTGGGAAGCAGAAACCGACGCAATGGCGGAAGACGACGATACAGGAGAAAAGAAGAAGGAGTAGCACGGTGCTACTCCTTCCTTATTTTTCCCGAATTTCGGTTTTGTGGCCTTCAATCCCGCAGGGGTATAGGCTGGTACCCGGTAAAGGAGATAAGCGGAAATAGGGCCGTTTCTCGTTGCTATATGGGTGTTACCTTCAAACATTCGTTATAATCGGCCTTGCTTACTATTACGTTGTTGTAACCCATTTTTCGGGCACGAACACACATACGAAACATTTTAATACCGAGTTCTGAACCGCCGTGCGGTATCATTACGCAGGTTTTCCGAAATTCAGATAGGGGTATTTTTATTTCATCTTCGGCCGGTTCCCGTTCGCAGGAATTGGGATTATTTTTGTTACGTTGGATTTGTTCTAATTCTTCGGCATTTGTCGATAACGGTATGGCTAACTTTTCCCCATTGACGGAAAGGGTTACGGTTGCCGAAATATTGCCTTCTTCGTCTACGGAAAGGTCGCTTATCTTATCATCGGACGGCAACGCCTTGGAGTTACCGAAAAGTAGCCTTTTTATCCACTTCATACTATTGCTTTACGAAAATGTACGGTAACGACAAATCGGGGTCGTGAAGGTGCATTTTCGTATCGCTTTTTATCGAAAGCGCGAATTTCTTGTATAGTTTCTTGGTGGAAGTTCGGTATAGACGTAATTCATCGGCCGCGTTCGATACCCAATAATAACACGGTACATCTTCGTAACCTTCGCTATGGTAGACCAATTCGCCGAAGGCAGAGAATAACAGCTGTTCCCCGTTGATAAAGTCGTTTTCGTAGATTTCTACGGGCTTGTTGTTTTGGGTTCCGAATATGATTTTATCCGGGTTTGGTTGTAGTTCAGCACCGGGATAGTTGCCAAGGTTGGAAAATTGAGTATCGGCCCAAGTCCCGTTAAATACGGATAAGGCTTTTTCTTGTTGTTGGGTGTAGCTTCTTTCGGGGTCTTCATCTTTGGAACAACCAACGAAGACCAGCAAGCAGGCCAAAAGGCAAAAGTAAATGTTCTTCATCTTGAAAACATATTATTGCCCCAAGACCCCGAACAGGCTATTACTAAACGCAGAAAGCGTGGGCCTTATTGGTTTATAAGTTTGAGGCATCGCCAAACGCCCACCATAGAATAAACCATAACCCACGCTTAGCGATATATCGAATAGGGATATACAGCCAGCGAGCGTTAATAGGCTCATCTATGGTTCGTTAATTGGCGATTTTCAAACTTAGATACCTATACGCTTCCGTACACGTTCCCGGATTTCTCCCCGGAAACGTTACAAATATACTGCAAAAACACTTTATAGCAATAATTTACGCGAAATTATTATATGCAGAGCAGCAAGGCAGGGGCTACCCCTGCCCCTAATGAAGTGCAGGGCAACCCCAAAGCAGCCGCAGACCAAGAGCAGCCCAGCCCCAGCCCGGCGGCAGGCTTGGGGCTATGGTACTTCGGAATCAGATAGTTACACTTGTTTTAATGTTTAATGTATTGCAGTACAATAATTTGCAGTTTTTCAAGATTTGAGCGTAAGCCCCAGCCCAGCCCCCTAACCAGCCCCCAAGCCAGCCCCTAAAATTCGCGCGGAACATTTGGTGCAATTTTCGTTTTTACAAAATCAATAAATAATTATATATCAATAAATAACGCACGCACAAGCGAGGGGCTGGCCAGCTCTTGGGCAGCCCCAAGCGTGCCCCCTTCTTAGGGGCACTGGATAAATATAAGGATAAAGATATAGAGAGATAGGGGGTGCAGGGGGAAAGAGAGGGAAAACGGGCTTTGCAACATTGCCGGGTAGCTTGCAACATTAACTACCAACATTACCGAAATGATGATAGTAACCGCCGTTATGTTGATAGTTCAACCGGCGAAATGTTGATAGTAACACGGCGGTAACAAAATCCCCGTTTTTCTACTTATTCGAGAAGGGTCGGATAACGGACAAAGCAAGAATACCCGTTTTTGCCCTTTCTCGTGCCCGCTGTTCGACTTTATGCGGTTGGCTGGTATATTTCCTTGTTTGGATAATAAAACGGGCTAAAATCGCCTTCTTTTGCTATTTCTTACACTGCATTGCCATTTGTTCGTAAAATCGCCTACTCAGAAACCGGGCGAATAAGAAGCGGCCCGGCCCTACGGTTGAATTGTTGAAACGAGTGTAAAGAACTTGCAACGCTATGCAAATAATCGTATTACTATAATACGTTTCTTTGTGCAAGTTTAATTAAATCCCAAAAATCAAAATGGAACTAAACGAAATTGTAGCACTACTTGAAACGCAGTTTCCGGGCGTGCGAAAAGACGGGCTTAACCAGCTTGCGCGAGTTATCGCCATGCAGGTTAATACCAAGGAAGAAGCTACCGGTATCGTAGGTAAACTTACCGCCGAAGCCGTAGCGAAGTTTGTAGCGGATTGGCGCAAAGACGCGGACGCGGAAATAGACAAAGCGAACAAAACACGCGAGGAAAACCTGCGTAAGAAGTACGACTTTGTAGAAAAGAAACCGGAAGAAGGCGGTACCCCACCCGCACCGGCCGGAACCTTGGACGCCGCAACCGTGCAAACAATGATTACGAACGCCGTAAAGGAAGCTACTAAGGGCTTGCAGTCCGAAGTAATGAGCCTTCAAAGCGCGGCCGTAACTGCCAGCCGCCGGGAAACGCTTGTTAAAGAGCTTGCCGACGTACCCGAAGCCTACAAAGCAAAGGTTCTTAAAGATTTCGACAGAGTAGCCAAACTTGGCGGCTTTGCCGACGAAAACGCCTTTAACGAGTATCTAACCGAAACCAAGAACGACGTAGCAGCCTTCGGCCAAGAGTTGGCAGACCGGGGCCTAAGCCTTCACGAAAAACCGGTACTTGGTTCCCCCAACAAGGACGGAGTAAGCGCAGGCGTAGAAAGCTACATACAGGCAAAGACCGCCGAAGCCGAAAATAAAGGCTTGGGCGGTAAAGAGGTTTAACGCTTAAACACTTGTAAAATGCTTAGAATCGACAGGAAAAAGGATAACCGCGTTATTCGCGCGTTTACCCACAAGCTCGCCGATATTCCGAACGGTATTACCGTTTCCGCCGCCGACCTTACGCAGAAAGTTCTGTACGAAGGTACGCCGGTCGGGAAGGACGAAAACGGGCTTTACCATGTAGTCAAAGTAGCCGTTCTTGCGGACGACGCTACGAACTCCGCTACTACCTACACCGTCAAAAAGGGCCATAACTTCAAAGTAGGCGACGTGCTTATGTTGGCTTCCGGTAAAGCGGCCTACGCTATTACCGCTATCGCCACAAACAGCGGCGACGCGAACAAAGACGACCTTACGGTAGGTACAACCCTTGGAGTTGCCGCAAAAGCCGGCGATTCGCTTTACCTCGCAGCCAAGGCCGGGGCTTCGGGGGCAGCCTTCAAATACGCACCGGTAGCCCTTGTTGGCGAAAGCTACGACGTGGACGCGCTTAGCAACCATATCGTAAACGCCGTAACAATCGGGCAAATTCGGGAAAGCAATATCCCGCCTATCGGTGCCGAAGTGAAAGCCAAACTTACCGGTATTCAGTTTATCTAATTTAATCGGGAAAAGTTATGCAAAGGAGCTTAATGATTGGCATTACCGAAAGGGATATGCAGGCCGTAATTAACACCTACGACCTTAAACCGTATTACTATCCTACCTTGTTCCCCTTGAAGGAGAATTACACGCTTACGTGGAAAGCCCTTGAAGCACAGGTAGGGTTAAAGATTGCCGGCGACCTTGTAGCACGCGGCGCAAGTATCAACAAAAAGACCCGCGAAGCTATTGCGCGTATTCAGGGCGATATTCCGAAGGTGGCTATTAAGCGCACCAAGGACGAAAACGAGATTAACGAATACGAAATTATGGTAGCCATGACTTCCGCGAACCCCGACCTTCGGGCGTTGGTTGAAGCGTGGGCCGAAGATACGCAGTACTGCTGGGACGGGGTGGCCGCCCGCTTGGAATGGATTGCGTTGCAGTCTATTTCGTTGGGTAAAGTAACGCTTACCAACGACAACAACAATAGCGTAATTACCGAATACGACGTAGATTATCAAATCGACGCAACGCAGAAGGTCGGATTTCAGACCGGCTCGGCCGCTTGGAATACCACCGGCGCGAAACCGTTTAGCAAAGACTTTAAGGCTATCGTAGCTAAGGCCAAGAAGAAGGGTATTAGCTTGAAGTACGCCTTTATGAACCTTGACACCTTCGCGCTTATGGTTCAGACCGAGGAAGTAACGAAACTTTGCGCTTCGTTCGCGGCTAACGCCTTGAACATCGCACAAACGCCGAGCTTGGAGCAGGTAAACGCAGCTATGAAAGGTTTGGCGTACTTGCGCGGTTTGCAGGTCGTAGTTATCGACCAAGATATTACTATCGAGAAGGCCGACGGAAGCCGTATTACCGGCAACCCGTTCGCCGATAACGTGGTAATGTTCAGCGAAAGCAAGGTACTCGGTTCGACCTATTGGAAGAAGCCGGCCGATATGAACCTTAAAGGTTCCGTAGCTATCAAAGCTATGAACGGCCACACCTGCGTAAAGAAGTATTCCACCGAGGAACCTATCGAAGAAGTTACCGTAGGAATTGCAAACGCTTTCCCGGCTTGGCTTTCTTCGGGCCGTTCCTTCCTTCTGGACACTTCTAACAGCACTTGGACGCATTAACAAAACGGGGCCGGCCGGCAACGGTCGCCCCTATTCTAACACCCGCTACCAATGACTTACAAAGAATGGATTACTAAGACGGTCGGCAGATTCCAGCTATCGGCGGACGACGTGGATTTGATACTTTGCAACCAAAGTAACCTTATCCCCGACCCGGACGCACCGGTAGACGTGCGGAAGGCTAAAACGGCCCTTTGCCGCGAGTTTACAACGCTTATCCCCCTTGCCAATATCGGGGAAGGCGGGTATTCCATTAGCTGGAATTGGGACGCTATCAAACTTTGGTATAACGCGGCTTGCGCCGAATTAGGCATTACGCCGGCCAGCAAGCCCAAAATTCGGAACAAAAGCAACGTATGGTAACGACTTCCTACCAATACCCGCAATACTTGTACGCCTTGCAACACGCCGGCGAAAGCGTCCAATTACCTAACGGTTCTTGGGAAACGCCCGCCGCCGCATGGGAGTTAAAAGCAGCTTGCCGGGAAGAAACCAACGGTAAAGGTTCGACAATTCAAACCGCCGACGGAGAAACCCGCGTATTTGCTTCGCTTATCCAGCTACCGAAAGGTACGGCCAAAATACCCGAAGGCACGCAGGTAATTGTAACGCGGGAAGAAGTAGAGGTTAGCCAACTTGCAAATACCGATTTTGTCGAAGGAGCCAAAGCAACGGGCTTAGTTGTAGTAACCGGAACTTGCGAAAAGTTCGACCCCGGCCGGCTTCATTGCCGGTTATGGATTTAACACAGATAGCAATGCAGAGTATAGAAACCGATGATATTCTTTTTGAGATTCTGAACGCTTCGGCCGAATTGAAAAAGGCCCTTAGCGGCGGAATATACGTGCAGGGTGAACGGCCGGATAATTCCGGGAAGGAAGACGTAGTAATTAACAACCTATTCCTAAACCACGAAGTACCGCAAACCGGAACTTCAAACGTAAATATCCACGTCCCCGACAAAAAGGAAAGGATATGCCGAACCGAACAATTTAAGGCGCATAGGGAGCGAATACGCGAACTAACGGCTATTGTTCTATCGGTTCTAAAATCGGCAAACATTACCGGGCTTACTATTCGTGTTTCTACGGAAACCATAATTAAAGAACAGGGAATTAACGAGCATTACAACAACTTGCGGGTAGAATGGAACATACAGCGAACTAATTAAAATTTACGACAATGGCAGAAGCAAAGAAAACTTATACTATCGGCCTTTCCAAAATTGAGGTAGGCGCAATTGCCGAAGACGGCGGTATGGGGGAAACTTTGGCGGTATTGGGCTATACCTACCAAGACACCTGCACAATGACGCAGGAAGACCCGGAAACGACCGACCACTACGCCGAAGAAGTAGACGACCCCGTAGTAAGCATTAGCCGGGGTGGAAAAACGAATTTTAACTTTTCGATTATGAACCCCTCGGTTACGGTTCTTGCCGACCTTTTGGGCGGAACAGGAACAGCCGGCAACGGTGCAGATATGCCGGATAAATGGGAAGCCCCGGATAAAATCCCCGTAGTCGAAAAGTCGGTACGCATTACACCGGAACAGGGCCTTAAATTCGAGATTCCGCGCATGAAGCTCGTAAGCAAGATTAACGCTACTTTCAGCAAAAGCGGTATTCTTCTTATCGAGGTTGCCGGTACAGTATTGCAGCCGACCAAAACAGGAATTAAGAAAATGACCGCTACACTTATGGCCGGCGGAAGCGCATAGGGATAAGCGGGGAAAATCCTTGTTCGAACCCGAAAGCCCCCCAAATGAAAGTTTCGGGGGGCTTTCTTAGTATAAAACGATATGAACGAAGATAACATAAGAGAAAAAACGGATTTTGAATTAGAGCGCGAAGAACTTAACCTTTTGGTAAAGCAGGGTATAAAGTTCAGCGTTACGCACAAAGTCCGCCGGCGTAAAAAAGGCGTTAAAGGGTTCTTTCAACGCCCCGAAGTAGTTACGGTAAAAGAAGATTTCGAAATACAGGAACCTACGCTTTCGGTTCTTGACAGGCTTAGCGCGATATGGGTAGAAATGGTGGTAAACGAAGACCGACTTACGGCCGGCGGAACGGAAACTTTGGCGGAAGCTAAACGCATAGCCAAAGATAACGCCGCACGTATGGCTCGAATAATCGCTATTGCCGTATTGGGCGAAGATTACCACGTTACCGAAGTTGGTATGGGCGGAAGGATTAGGAAATATAACGACGATAAGGAATTAGACCGGCTTACGGCTCTTTTCTTCCACACTATAAAGCCTTCCAAATTGGTAGGACTTTCCGAAGCCATAACCAGCGTAAGCAACTTAGGGGATTTTATAAACTCTATGCGATTACAGAGCGGCGCAAGGACGACCCAACCGAGGACGGAGCGCATAGAGTAACCGGGCTAAATAGTCCTTATGGCCGCCGGGGTTCGATTTGCGCCCACCTTGGCTGGACTTGGGACTACTTACATCACGGCGTAGCATGGGCCATTGTGCAACGGTTGTTAATTGACGCGCCCAGTATTACCGACGACGAAGACGGAAGCACAAATACCAAAGCGACCAAAATAACCAGCGAGAACGCCGAAAGCATTTTACAACAAATAAATAACCTTATCCGATGAATATAAAAGGCGGTGCCTTGGAGTTCGATATTATTGCGAATAACGGGCAAATAAATAGCGCATTGGACGAAACCAAAAGGCGAATACAGGGGTTCACGGACGCGACCGTAGAAGGTGGCGAACAAATGGAAGCCGCCTTTAAGGAAATTGCCGCCCAAATCGACGCAGCATTTAGAGATATAGACGCTATGGCCGCTACCCATAGTAACGCTATTTCCGATTTGAAAAAGGAATATGCAAGACTTGGAGCCGAAGCCGGGGGCGTATATAGCAAGATTTACGGACAATCGGGACACAGAACTGACGAACAAAAAAAGATAGCCGATGAAATAAAGCTACGCGAACGGCTATTACAAGAAATTGGAGAATCGGCTGACGCACTCGCTGAGGAAGAACGCGCATTTAAGAAGCGTTACGAAGAAGTACAGAAAAACGCGACGGCGCAAAAAACTTTCCGCACCCAGCTAAGAGAAGTACGCGAAGAATTGGCCGCTATGGAGCTTGCCGGCGAAACCAATTCGGAAGCGTACGCCAAATTACAAGCGAGGTTCGGCCAGCTTAGCGAAGCTATGGACGCAGTAACCACGCAGGCTAATATTTTGAAGAAAGGCGAGCGCGGCTGGGAAGGTCTTATTTCCGGTATTTCCGGCGTTGCCGGTGCATTTTCAGCCGCCCAAGGTGCGGTAAGCCTGTTTGCCGGCGAAAACGAGAATATGCAAAAGATTATGGTTAAAATTCAGTCTTTAATGGCTATAACCATAGGCTTACGCGAAGTTCAGTTAATGTTAGACAAAGACGAAGCATTTATGTTAGTAACGCTTCGTAAAGCAAAAGACCTTTATACGGCGGCTATTACCCGTATGAGTGTTGCGCTGGGTATTTCTAACGTTGCGGCAAAGGCGTTAATGGCTACCCTTACTTTGGGGCTTTCGGTAGCGATTACGGCGGTAATTACCCTTGTATCGAAGTACATAAGCAAAACGAGGGAAGCCAAGAAAGCACAAGAAGAATTTAACAAAAAAGTCGTAGAAACGGCCGTAGAACCCATAGCGGCTATTAACGAACTTGCCTACGCTTGGAATAAGCTCGGCAACGACATGAACGCGAAAAACAAATTTATCGAAGACAATAAAGACCGCTTCGATGATTTGGGATTTTCCATTAAAACGGTAAAAGACGCGGAAGACTTGTTAGTAGCCAATAAGTCCAAATTTATAGAAGCGTGTTTACAACGTGCTAAGGCTTTGGCCGTACAGGAATTGGCCGTAGAAAAGTACAAGGAAGTATTACAGGCTCAGCAGGAATTAGAAGCCACCCCGAAAGCGTATGTATCGAAGAAGGGCACATATACGGACGGTTACGGCGTGCAGCGAAAAGGGGTTGTTTTGGAAAAATCCAGCAATTGGCAGAAGGCAGAAGCAGCCGTAGAGAAGGCCGAAAGAGAGTACGAAGCATTGGTACGGCAGCAAGTAGAGTTTTCCGATAAAGAGCGTGAAATATTGGCTTCCATAGGTGCCGGCTCGGAAAAAATAGCGGAAGGCAGTATAGCAGCTTTGGAAAAAACTATTTCCGCCTTGAAGACGAAATACAAGGAAGCAGCCACCGATACGGAACGGGCGGCGTTGTTAAGGCAAATCCAAGAGCAGGAAGCATTACTTAAAAAAATAGACTTGACGGCCGCCGATACCGGCAGCGATAAAGAGAAAGACCCGTTTACGGAGAAATTAGAGCAAAGAAAAAAGAAATACCAAGAGTACGCCAATTGGCTAAATTCCACGAACGAAGATATACGGAATAGCGCGAAAACGGAATTTGCCGGATTATTGGCCGAAGGCGAAAGTTACGAAGCCTACCTTAAAAACCTTAAACGGGAGTTAGAAGCATTGCCGGAAACGGCCGACCGAAATAAGAAAATTTCGATAGTGTCTAACGAGCTTGTAAGTATCGAAAAAGATACTTACATGGACGGTTATACTAAGAGTTTGGAAAAACAGATTTCGTTAGCCGACACCCTTGTAGAAAAATTGGCGATTATCGCCGACAAACGCAAAGAACTCGAAACGGACGATAGCGGACTAACCAAGGAAAAAGGGGCCGTTTTAGATACCGAACAAACAAACATAGCGACGCAGGCCCAAGAAGACTACACGGCCGCAATGCGGGATTATAACGACTATTTGCAAAGCAAAATAGACGCGGAATTATCGTACCAAACCCGGCGTAGTGAATTGGAAGTAGCGATAGCGAAAGAAACGGACGCGGAGCGAAAAAAAATACTTGAAACGCAGTTAAAAACGCTCGACACCACCCAGCAGTTAAAGCAGACAATGGACTACGACGCATTGGTAGAGGAATACAAAACCTATCAGCAGAAATGCGCCGATATTTCCGCACAATACGACGAAAAGATAGCTTTGGCGACCGAGCAGAAGAACGAAGAATTAGTAGCGAAGTTGCAGGAAGCCAAAAATAAGGCCCTTTCGTTGGCCGCATTGCAAGAATTGCAGGATAGCGGAGCTTGGGAGCAACTTTTCGGGAACCTTGACGACCTTACTACGGCGCAAATACAGGCCCTTATAGACAAAATCGAAGCACAGAAGGCCCAATTAGGCGTAGAACTCGACCCGCAAGACTTAGACGTAGTTTTAAGCAAGCTACGGGAAGCCAAGGACGAAGTACAGACCCGCAACCCGTTTAAGGCCCTTTCTACGGCTTTGAAGGACTATAAGAAGGACGCAAGTAAAGCGAACCTATCCGAAGTATTCAAAAGTGTAGGGGCTACGGCCGATTTGGTAAAGGGTTCGTTCGACGCGGTTACGGGTGCGCTTTCGAATATGGGACTTGCCGGCGACGAAGTAACCCAGCAACTTTTAGGCGACATCGGCGAAATGATAGGTTCCGCCGGGCAATTGGCTACCGGTATCGCAACCGGCAACCCGCTGGGGATTATACAAGGTAGTATCGGCCTTATTTCTTCCGCGTTCGAAGTGTTCAATTTCCGCGACCGCCGGGCCGAACGTGCCATTAAGAAGCACGCGGCCGCCGTTGAAGAATTGGAACGCACCTATAAGGCACTCGAATACGCCGTAGATAATGCGTTAGGCGAATCGGAATACGATAACCAAAAGGCTCTTATCAACAATATGCGCGAACAACAAGAGCACTTGCGGGCCATGTGGCAAGAGGAAGAAGGGAAGAAGAAAACCGATAGCGGCAAGGTAAACCAATATAAGGAACAATACGACGAATTAGGCCGCCAAATTCAAACAACCATAGCCGAAATTACGGAAAGCGTTACGCAGACTTCGGCGAAGGACTTGGCTACGCAATTGTCCGACGCGATAGCCGAAGCCTACGCGGACGGTTTTAGTAGCGATAAGGTTTCTTCCGCAATAAATAAGGTTACAAACCAAGTATTAGGAAACGCTGTAAAGAATGCCTTAAAAAAGCAACTTTTAGAAACACAATTAGAAGGGGCTGTAAAGCAATTACAGCAAGATATGGGTTTCGATAAAGAAGGCGGCGGTTCCTTCGACGGCTTGACCCCGGAAGAACAACAGCGGTTTAAGGATAGGGTAAACTCGATAGCCCAAGGGTACGCCGAAGCCTTGAAGTTGTACGAAGACCTGTTTAAGGATTTGGACGATACGGGCGACCCCACTACGAGCCTATCGGGTGCGATTAAAGGAGCCAGCCAAGAGAGTATAGACCTATTGGCCGGGCAAACGAACGCCGTGCGTGTAAACCAAGTACAACAAATAGAGGTTTTGCGCCAGCAGCTTATACACCTTGCCAACATCGACGGCAAGCTAAGCGTATCGAACCGGTACCTTGAACAGATAGAAAAAAATACTTCGGGAAGTGCGTCCGACCCGTTACGGGCGCAAGGAATAACAATGTAGCGATATGAAAGTAAATAAACAATTGGCCCGCGCCGCCAAAAAGAAAGGCATTTGCGAAGAATGGTACGACCGCCTTATTTATACCAAAGAGAAAGACAAACTTATAAAAATGTACCTTGAAGGTATCGACTTTTGCCTAAGCAACGAGTACCCCAGCAACGAATTTATACGCCAGCACTTCGTAGGAACTTGCGAAGCCTACGGCATATTCCTCGACCGAGCTATTACGGCCGGAAACTTCCGGCACGTAGTAGCCTTGGGGCATTGCGAGGGTACAGCCACTTACGACGGTTGGAACGTCGGGCAAGTCTTCGTAAAGCACCAAAGCCGGTTAAAGGTTCTTGCTACCGGTAATTCCTTCGTTATGGTAGACGTATTCGACGACACCACCGTAGAGGTAGAAGCGCGGGACAATGCGAAGATTTGCGTAAACCACTACGGCGGAAACTTGACGACCACCACCGGCGACGGTGAAGGGCAAGCGATAATAAAAGTTATTCGTAAAACGACTAAAACGTATTGATTATGGCAGACGAAAGTAACATTATCCTAAATATGCCTTTCGATGAAGCGGCCGGCTCTACCATTGCCTACGATTACAGCAAGACGCGGGCAGACGGTACGGTAGTAGACGCGGATTTTACCGGCGGGAAGCAAGGAAATTGTATAAAATTCGACGGTAAAGGGCATTGCGATATAAACAAAAACGTAATTTCCCTTACCGGAAATTTTACCCTTCTTGCGTGGTTAAAGCGTTCGGCTTTCCCGGACGGCTTTACAGGTAAGCGTATCGGTTTTTTCGCCCGTTGGGAAGCATTGGAAGGTTATACGGAAGCGTGGTTTAACCTTGCGGCCGATACTTGGGGCTATTGGGTCATTGTCAAAGAGGGCCTAACAATCCGCATATACCTCGATACGGTATTAGTGCAGACCCTTACGTTACCGGCTCAACCTACCGGCTTCGCCATTTTGCAAGACATATATACGACCAACAACGGTTACGGTTGTATTGACGAATTGAAGGTATATAATACCGCCTTAACGCAGGCCGAAATAACGGATAGTATCGCTACGGTGGCGCAATTGGCTTACAGCATAGACGGAACCGATTTTAAGGTTTGGGATATTTATGTAAGCGAAAGTAGCGGACTTCTTGACCGGCCAAAAATGAAAACTCCGGTTTCCGTTGATTGGCCGGATTATCACGGGGAGATAGTAGACCTTGAAAACAAGATACTGCAACCCCGCGAAATAACCCTTAATTGCTTTATGAAAGCGAACGGGAAGGTAGACTTTGTTACAAAGTTAAACGATTTTTTAGACGTGTTCAGCCGACCAAACACCCAGCGGCTTATGGTGGATATACACCCTACGAAACCGTTGCTTTACGAAGTCTATAACGAAAACGGGATAGCCATTAGCAAGCGTTGGAACGACGACCTTATGGTAGGAACCTTTACTTTGAAGTTGAAGGAACCCGACCCGGTAAAGCGTATCGTACGGCACCAGCGTTTAAGTAGCAATACGAAGACGCTAACAATTACCTTAACCAGCCAAAAGGCGGTTACTATCTTTTGGGGCGACGGAACCCAAACGAACGACGTTTACGGAACCAATGTAACAACCAGCCACGAATATACGACCGACGGAATTTTTTACGCCATTGTCGCCGGCGTTATCGAAGAAATAGAAAGTTTCACTACTAACGGCATTATCGTATGGAACAAATTATAGTAAGACACCCGGACGGAACTACGGCCCTTTTGACTTCGCGGGCGCATAAGTCCGGCGTTACCAAGGCCGAACAAAGTATTACGCTGTTGGGAGCCGATACGGTAGCAATAACCGTTAAAAGTGCCAGCCCCTTAACCTTCCATTTGGGCGACCAAATAGACGTTTACGGGAAGACCTATACCCTTAACCAACTTCCGGGAATTAAAAAGACCGGAAACCGGAATTTCGAATATACTCTTACTTTCGAGGGGGTGCAATACGAGTTAATCGACGCACAATTTTTGTTACCGGACGATACCGTATTAGACAGCTTTACGGGCGATTTGGAAGACTTCTTAGGTATTCTTATCGGGAACCTTACCCGCGTATATCCGGGTAAATGGGCGTTAGGCATTTTCCCTGCCAATACGGAGTTTAAGACGCTAACCTATACGGAAAAGAATTGCTTGGAAGTGTTGCAAGACCTTTGCGAACAATACAGCACCGAATTTGAGATTACCCAAGCTAACGGCGTTCGTACGCTCAATATCAAAACGGCCGGGGTAAACTTCCCCTATACCTTCCGGTACGGACGTACCGGCGGGCTTTATGAACTGACACGGCAAAATGTCAATTCCAAGAACGTAGTTACCCGCTTATACGTTTACGGCGGAAGTAGCAACCTTGGGGATAAATACCGTTATACCCGTCTTTGTCTTCCGGGAAAGGCTAAGAACGCTTCCTACATAGAAGACGCGGCCGCTATTGCAGCTTATGGGGTGAAGGAGAATACAAAGATATTCGACGATATTAAGCCCGAACGATACGGCGAAGTAACCGCTGCCGGAAGTGCGTATTACGCTTTTAAGGACGATACTATGAATTTCGACCTTAACGAAAAGGATAGCGCGGGTAATACAAAGTGGCTTATCGACGGAGTGAACGCAAAGGTAAAATTCACTACCGGCAACTTGGCCGGCTATGAATTTGACGTACACAAGTACGACCATGCGACAAAGGAAATACAGGTAGTCCCGTTCACAGACGAAAACGGCATGAAGTTTCCCAGCGAAACAAGTGCGGCGTTTCAGTTCGGCGTAGGCGATAAGTATTTCTTCACGGATATAAATTTGCCGGACGCTTATAAGACGGAAGCGGAAAACGAATTACTTGCGGAAGGCAATAAGGCAATAGCCGAATACAGCCAGCCGCAAGTACAATACGGGTTAAGTATCGACGAAAATTTTATACGTCAGTTTGCCGGCGAATTGACCGTAGTAAATCTTTTTGCCGTTGGCGATTATATCCCGGTGGAAGATGAAGACATAGGCGTAAACAAATCGGTACGAATTACGGCCTTTACGCGCGATTTGCTGCGGGAATACAAGTATAATATAACCTTGGGCGACAGCGTAACCAAAACGACGATTACCCGCGTTATCGAAGACTTACAGAAAATCGACAATGTTATAGAGATAAACGACCTTGCCGACCCGTCGAAGGCCCGCCGCAATTGGAGAGCCAGCCAAGAGGTATTAGCTAACGTGTTCGACCCCGAAGGCCACTATTACAGCGAGAAGATAAAGCCGCTTTCGATTGAAACGACCATGTTAGCTACCGGCGCACGTTCCCAGCAGTTCGTATTACAGAATACCCGCTTTGAACCGAACTACGAAGGCAACCCCAATACGGTAAGGGTTGTAGGCGGTACGTTGGTTCATTATACGATAGCAGATACCGTTAAAAGTTGGTCGCTAAATACGGCGACCTTTTCCAACCTCGTAAGCGGTACGGTGTACTACATTTACGCCCGTTGCCAAAAGACCGGTACGGCCGGAAACATCGTTTTCGACACAGTGCAGCGGAAGGTAGACAGCGCCCCGACATATTACTATTTTTTAATTGGCAGCCTTAGCAGTGCAATAACTGACACCGACGGGAAGCGGCCGGCGCGTCTTATCGCCCTTACTTATGGGGCAACTACCATTAACGGCCGATTTATTACCACCGGACGGGTTCAGACAGGCGACGGGAATACATATATAGACCTTGATAACAACCAATTTAGGATAGGCAATACAAACAGGGCGATAGAATACAACGTAAATAGTTCCGGTACCGTAAAAATCACGAACGCAACGGTAGAACTTAAAAATACCAGCGGGCAAACAATGGTTTATTTTGGCGGTACGGACGGCTCCGGGCAACTTGCCAAAGGTAATATAACTTGGGATAAAGACGGTAATTTGAAAGGCAAAGGCGGTACGTTTACGAATGTAAAAGTTACCGGGTCTTTGCGTAACTCTTTTACGGAAGCAGATGATTCTTTCGACGTTGATTATAGCGATAACGTTGTATTGCTTTCAAGTGGTGGCGGTTGGATAACCGCATATAGTTTGCCTTGGGACTTAGGGCAAAGCGGTCGCCGTATTTGCATCGTAAACTATCGCTGGGGAAATACAATCAGTAGCGGGTGGGCGGCTATTTCTGCTCCTACGGGAAAGTATTTTTATGAAAACGGCATATCCAAATCGGAGTTACAAATGAGCCGTGAAGTTATAGAGTTAATGGGCTATGGCGATAATAAAACCTTTTTCGGGTGGATAGTTCTGCGCCGTATCAATATGATGACAACCTCGCGGTACGGCCGGAATTTGAATATATTGGCGCAAGGTACGGTTTCCGGGTATTCTTCGGGGGCTTCCATTTCGTACAAATCGTTTGACGACGGTAAATTATCCGTTAGCAGATTGGGAGAGGGCCGATATAGGGTAAATGTACCTTCTAATTGGGGATTGATTGCGGGAAGCTATATAGTTATGGCGACAGGTAAAGGATATTCTGCCGGTAGTCCTACTGCTCCTATTAAAGCTACCGTAACAAACTTGCAATCTACTTATTTTGAAGTAGACACCAGCGACGACGCAAGCCGTAACGATGGTTCGTTTATGTTTCAAATTATCAATTTGAACGATTGGCTATAAAAGAGAGTTTTTAATATTTTACCAACAAGCGTATTATTATAATACGCAACTTGGTATTTTTGTGTAACTTAAAATTCGACGAAATGAGTACAACACGAGGGGGCGAAACGGTTTCCGCCCAAATCGGAAGAATTGGCCCCATTGAAGGGCTAAGTACGGGTAACTTCAAAATGGAAGATACACCGTTTAACATTAAGAACGACGGAGAAACCGCCGTAGTTCTTGAAGTAAACCTTTGGGGCATGGAGCCGGGCAAGTTCGTAGCTACACGCTTCGAAACGGGCTGGAACCCCGAAATAGTCCGCGAGATTAAACAAACGAGTATTAACGCTACCCTTGTTTGGGGGTACTAAATCTTATACGGCTATGGGTTTATTGATTGGAGTAGGAAACACGAAGCCAACGTTTCCCTACGATTACTACTACGGTATAGAATGGGATTCTAACGTAGCTTCTTCGGCTTGTACCCGAATAGGCCGGCCGGAACTTCACGTTTCGCTGCCTATTCAAAGTAAAATGCGCCGTTGTATCTTGCGCGATAACGGAACGGTGGCTTACTACCTTCATGCGAACGACAGCACCAAGCGCGATACGGGGGCGGCTGCCAAACTTGACGGTACCGACGGGCAGGTAATGGTAGAAATTCCGGCCCACTACCGCAAGTTCGAAGTAGACGGTACTAAATTCCGCTGTCTTCTTTCCGAACACGCATTACCGGGGTTCCACTTGGTACCGCTTGCCTATCGTTCAGCATACGAAGCGGCCGTAGACCGCACCGTATCGGCTACGCCGAAACTTGCAAGCGTCGTAAACACTTCCGCAGCTTTCCGAGGTGGCAACAATACGGCAAGTTGGGACGGAACATATAGAAGCCTTTTAGGTATGCCGGCTACGTCTATTAGCCTTACCAATTTCCGGGCATATGCACGTAACCGAGGAAATGCAGGCAAGAACGGGGCCGGTTGGAATTGCGACGTTTACGAAGTGCAAAAAACTTGCTGGTGGCTTTACGCCGTCGAATACGCTAATTTTAATTGCCAACTTGCCTATAACGCGGAACCCACGAGCGAAGGATATAAGCAGGGCGGATTAAGCCAAGGAGTTACCAATATGAGCGATTGGAGCGGTTATAACAGCTATAACCCTATGGTTCCTTGCGGGGTTACTAATTCTTTGGGAAACAAAACCGGCGTAGTAAACTATACTTACAAGAAAAGCGACGACACCAACGGCCAAACCCTTAGCGTACCCAGCTACCGAGGTTTGGAAAATCCGTTTGGGCACGTTTGGAGTTGGACGGACGGCTGTAAATGCAATATGCAGAGCGACGCGGCCGGCGGTCTTAGTGAGTTTTTCGTATGTACCGACCCTGCCAAGTTCCAAAGTAACAATTACGAGGGGTACGAAAAGCGCGGGGACTTGCCGCGACAATCAGGTTACGTTAAAATAATGATGATTGGCGAGTACGGCGAGAATATGCCGGTAGAAATCGGTGCAAGCACTTCGACCTACTTTTGCGACTACTTCTATACCAGCGTACCGAGTTCCGGCGAAAGTCAAAGGGGCGTGCTTTTCGGCGGTTCTGCGCATGACGGCGCGAATGCCGGCTTTTCGTACGCGAGTACGGGCGCGGCTTCGGCTA
>UMHC01016003.1_pt1 | contig 35394 bp, 22 predicted proteins | sample 1965381 | NCBI WGS metagenome assembly UMHC01 (sample SAMEA4836083, study PRJEB28245) | human gut metagenome | biome: gut microbiome; material: fecal sample | place: Denmark | collected 2008 | reverse complement strand
GGGCCGGACGGCCCCGGCGCGTCTTTCTCAGACATTCTGCCATTGAAGATATCTGCCGACAAGCCCCCGGCGGCTGCCCGCAGGATTCACGCCTTCGCCTGACGCCGCAAGCGCATGACACTGTCCGGCTCGCGGCACCCCTAGCCGTCAGCGCAGAGAGCGTTACGGACAGGAAGAACGAAGATGTGTCTCACACTCGCCCTGCTCCGGGAGCTTTTCAAGGAAACCCGCCGCCTGAAACTCCTCTGGCCTTTCGGCGGAAAGGCACGGGAACCGCTCGCTTGACGGAGGGGGCAAGGCCCCGACCGGCTCGCGTTTCCCGAGGCCGCCTATTCGGCGGCCTGTTCTTCCTTCGACTCTTCGGACTTCACTTCAGGCTTCAGTTCCGTCAGGGGCTTTCCGTCTGCGCCAAGCGTGGACTTTTTGGCCTTGCCGTACATGAGATCAAGCGCCTTGGCCGCGAGGATACGCCCCTGCAGGTCATGGGCCATGCCGTTCTGCCACACGGTCTCGCGCAGCTTGCGGAAGTCCTGCTGACTTTCCTGCGCCATCTGGTAAATCTGGCGATCCACATCCATATCGCTGACCCGGATGCCTTCACGCTGGCCAAGAGCCATGAGGAACGCCTGAGCCTTGGCCTGCATGCGGGCCTCCACCATCCCTTCTTCCTTCATGCCTTCCAGCGCCCCGGCGGCGGACTTCCGATCCATGCCCTTCCGCACCATGTCATTATGCGCGGCGGCGAGATATTCATTAAGATAGGCGTTCACCAGGCTTTCGGGCAAAGGAAAGTCCTGGCTGTCCAGCAGCCCTTCCAGCAGCTTCTGCTGGGCGGCGGAACGCACGGTGCGGATCTTGTTGTTCGCAGCCTGATCGGCAATGGCCTTGCGCAGGGCTTCCGCATCGGGGAACCCCGCCTTCCCGGCAACTTCATCATTCAGTTCGGGCAGGACTTCGCGGCTGATCTTGTGCAGTCTGCACTTGAGGGCAATGGTCTTGCCGCGCAGATCCTCCACCGGAAAAATATCGGGACAGACCATGGGGGCCTCGCCCTCTTCCCCGGCATGCAGGGTGCGGATGAGCGCGTCAAGTTCGCTCATCTTCTCCCCTTCCTTGGGAGCGTGGAGCTGCATCAGGTAGTTTTCGGCCTTCATGCCTTCCACGGGCTTGCCTTCATATTCTCCGTCGATATCCACCAGCACCACATCCTCATCCTGAGGCAGGCGGCTTTCCGTCACATCTTCCAGGCTCGCCATGGAACGGAGAACGCGGCTGGTAATCTCCTCCAGTTCGGCAGGCGTCACTTCGGCGTTTTCCACTTCAACTTCCAGCGCGGAGAGGTCTTCCGGCAGCCTGATGTCGTCGGACAGAACCTCAAAACCGAACGCAAAGGAGAAATCCTTGTCGCGCGCAGCCTGCGGGGCATCGCCCTCAAACCGGATACGGGACATGGGATGCAGCTTTTCCTTGTCCAGAATCTCCGCGATGGCGTCGTTCACCAGCGCATCGGCGGCCCGGGCGTAAATTTCATCGCCAAAGCGCTTTTCCAGCACCTTGGCGGGCACCTTGCCCTTGCGGAAGCCGGGCAGGGTCAGATCCGCTCCGAAGCGGCGGATAGCCTTGTCGATGGCGCCGGCTGCGTCAGCCGCGGGGATGGTGACCGTGATTTTGCGCTGGACGGGAGAAACATTTTCTACGCTGTGTTCCATAGCTGGGATAACTCCTTTATTCGCCCCGGGACGCCGCCGCCCCGGAAAGTCTTCTGAATCGTGGTGCGAGAGGAGAGACTTGAACTCTCACGGATTGCTCCGCCGGATCCTAAGTCCGGTGCGTCTGCCATTCCGCCACTCTCGCATTCATGTCATCGGGCAGTCAAAAGGGCTTAATTAACACAGCCTGCCGAACCGCGCAAGCAAAGAGAGGCTTGCAGCGCCGATGACCCCGCAAAGCAGTTTTCCCCTGGCTCTGCAGTGGAATAGTGTTGATGGCGCTGTGCGTGGCGTATGGCTTTGCTTCGGCACAGGCGGCAATATTCAGTGCCGCAGAGGCAGCCCGTTTCCACACGGGCGAAAGGCACATGTATCCACGGCCGGCCCGCTTGCACCTCGTGAAGCTGCGCTTCGCTCGGCTCCGCTCCGCGAAACATTGCTTCCTCGACATCCTGATGACGCCCGATCGGCTTTGGCGATACCCGCTCCGCGTGCCCCTTCATGCCGCAGTATCATGCGGGGGCGTCGTCGCTCAAAGCCCGCTATGCCGCGTCTCCGGCGGCCAAGGTTATCTTCAACACAATTCTGCAGCAGAGCGTTTCCCCTCCCCTGCTTGCCTTCCGTCCTTTCACGCGATACAAGCCGGAAAGAACGTCCTTCTCTCATCAGGCTGATCTGGTTTGTGCCAGGCCGCTTTCTTGTCCGACGCCTTTCGGAGTTGACGCATCCACCGAAGTGCAGCATCGCAAGGTTCCTCATGTCGCCTCGTATCTTCGCCGTCGTTCCTCTTGTCTGCGCGGCCTGCTGGACCCTGCTGGCGGGCGTGCGCCGGGGACTGACTCTCCGTGGCGCGGATATGCCGTTCCCCGGCCCCGGCCTGTGGCCCGCCCTGGCCGGGACGGGACTGCTGCTCTGCACGCTTGCACTGTGCTTTTCCCGCACGCAAAGCGTACCATCCCCGTTTCAACCCCTCCATGACGGGAATATGCGCCGCGCCGCACGGAACAGCCTGAGCGGGCTTGCACTGGCCTGCGTTCTCTGGCTCTGCCTGACGCCTTTTTCCGGCTGGCTGTTTTCCAGCGCCGCTGCGCTCTTTCTTGCCGCCCGCGCGGCGGGCAACAGCAGCAAGACTGCCGCGCTCATGGCCGTCATCATGCCCGCTCTGCTGTATTTCTGCATTGTCCGGGGGCTGGGCTGGCCTCTGCCGGACAGTCTTCCGTTCCGGAGCGCGCTGTGATCGAATGGTTCCCGTCCGACGCAATGCATCCTGTACTTGAAGGTCTTTTCGCGGTAGGCGGCGATCCCCTTCTGTGGCTGCTGGTGCTGGCGGGCGTGCTGCTGGGCATGATTGTAGGAGTACTGCCCGGCTTCGGCCCGCCTGCGGCCATGGCGCTGCTCTTTCCCCTCACCTATGTCATGCCGCCACTGCCCGGCATCGCCATGCTGGCAGGAATTTTCTACGGTGCGAAATACGGCGGGGCGGTAACCTCCATCCTGCTGGGCATTCCCGGTGAAACCGACGCCGTGGCCACCCTGCTTGAAGGCCACCCTCTGGCCAGAGCAGGCAGGGCGAGACAGGCCCTGGCCGCTGCGACGCTGGCTTCCTTCTGCGGAGGCATGGCGGCCATTTTCATGATGGCCGCTCTCGCGCCCGTTCTCACAGAAGCGGCCCTGTATCTCGGCCCTGCCGGACGTTTCACGCTGATGCTCACGGCGCTGGCGCTGGTCGCCCTGCTCGGCCCCGGGGGCTTTCACCGGAATGCGGTGATGGTCTTCCTCGGGCTTGTTCTTGCTCTGCCCGGCATGGATCCGGTACACGGCACGGAGAGAATGACCCTGGGAGGACATCTGTGGGGAGGAGTGGAGCTGACCTCCATGCTGCTCGGGCTGTTCGGCATCGGGGACATCCTGGACAGTCTGCTGCGCCCTCCCCCGAAGAACACGGAACGCGGCGGCTCCGAAGCGGAGCGCGACGCTTCTGTCGAGCGCGGAAGCGGGCTGAACGCCTTTTTCGCCGCTCTGCGCGGCAGTCTGCTGGGCTTTGCCGCCGGGCTCGTACCCTGCGGCGCGGGCGTCACGGCCAGTTTTGCCTCACATGCGCTGGAAAAGAAGCTTTCCCGTCACCCGGAGAGTTTCGGCAAGGGAGCGTGGGCGGGACTGACCGGTCCCGAGGCATCGAACAACGCGGCAGCGGTGGCCTCCTTCGCTCCCCTTCTTCTGCTGGGGTTGCCCACCAACCCGATCATGGCCGCCCTGCTCGGCGCGCTGACCATAGGCGGCATTGTGCCCGGGCCGCGTCTTCCTCTGGAGCAGGGCGAATTTTACTGGGGGCTGATCTTCAGTCTGGCCCTCGGCAACATTCTGCTGCTTGCGCTCGGCCTCGGCCTTTCCCGGGTATGGGCGGCCCTGGCCCTCCTGCCCTGGCGACTGGTGTGGCCCTGTGTGCTGATGCTCTGTCTCATCGGTTCCCTTATGGGAGCGGGCGGTATGGAAGGCCCCGTGCAATGCGTCTTTTTCGGAATTCTTTCCGCCCTTCTGCGGCGCGGCGGATTTTCTCCCGCTCCTCTTGTGCTGGCCTTCGTGCTCGGACCGCGTCTGGAGAGCGGCCTTGTGCAGATGATTTCGGGCGGACTTTTTTGAATGGCTCTGTCATGGAACAGTGTTGAACACAGCCTTGACCGCCGGAGGCGCGAGCGTAGCGAGCCATGAAGGCCGACCGAATGGCGGCCCCGCAGGGGCCGTGCCCGTTGCCGAGCGGAGCGAGGCTTACGGGCATCGAGAGCAGAGATGACGCTCCCCGCCGCACGGCAATGCGGCATGGAAGGGGGACGAGGAGCGGTCAAATGTCACAAGGCTGCATGTATCCACGGCCGGCGTCACTGCATCTCATGCGGCGATACGCCCACGAATCCCCGGAACGTCTTGCCGAACATACCTGCCAGCCATACCCTGTGTTCCGGATCACAGGGTTCACGCCTGAATCCGGAGCCTGACGCCGCAAATGCATTGCGGCCACACGGCACAAGGGGACATCACGGCGGAGTCCCGCCTTTTCGCGGAGGAAATGATTCTTTTCCCGCGCGACTCCGCAATGCTTTTCCAGTGATGAAATGCCATGACTGGTTTCAGCGCGCAGTTCAACCGGCTGTCACTGCAAGTCTTCACTCTCTTATATTCCGTCCGGTCAGCCCTCGCAGCATACGCGTCATGCGCTCTGCAACACTGTTTGTTTATTCAAATAATACAATGTTTCATGTGAAAAAAAAATTTTCCTTGCCATATTCACACTTGCTCTGCATAGTGCGTAACATGAAACCGGATCGTTACCTTTCCTTCGTCTCTTCCTTCCGCTTTCCCGACCGCCTTCACCGGACGGCGTTTCCTGTCCTTTTCGTCTTTCTGATCCTTTCCGCATTTTCCCCGCGGGGAGCCGCTGCCGATCCGGGCTATCCTTCCCGTCCGGTGGAAATTTCCATCGCCTTCCCGCCCGGAGGTGCTCTGGATGCCGTCGTGCGCGCGCTGCTCCGGGAAGCGGAAAAGGAACTCGGCCGGCCGGCGACAGCCCTCAATACGCCGGGAAGCGGCGGCGTGCCTGCCGTGGCGAAACTGACGAAAGCCGCTCCGGACGGCTCGCGCCTGACAGCCTGCGTCTCCAACGCGCTCATCTTCATCCCGCACAGAAACGCCGTTCCCTACCATCCTCTGCGGGACGTGACTCCCATTCTGACTTTCGGCCAGGCGGCCCCCCTGCTGGTAACGGCTCCGGATGCGCCCTGGAACGACCTGGACGACTTCCTCGCCGCCACGCGTGAAAATCCCGGTAAGCTGCGCATCGGCGTACCCGGCCTGGGTACCCCCTCGCATATCGCGCTGGCCATGATGGCCAGAAAGGACTCCTCGCTGAAATGGCGTTTTGTCCCCTTCAGCGGCCCCGGGGAGGCCGAAGCAGCCCTGTTGGGCGGCCACGTTGAAGCAGCCGCCAGCGGTGCGCTGGCCCGCGTGAAACAGGGCCAGATGCGCGGGCTGCTGGCCCTCTCCGGCGAACGTCTGCCCGCGCTGCCGGCTCTGCCCTCTCTCTCCGAAAAAGGCTTTGACGATCCCGGCAGGGGCGACTCCACCTTTCTGCTGCTTGCGCCCGCGGGAACGCCGGACGCCGTGCTTGACCGGCTGGAACAGGTTTTTCTGGAAGCAAGCCGGAGTCAGGCCTTCCGCAGCGCAATGGACGCCTATTCCGTCACGCCTGCGCTGCGCGGGCGTGAAGAGGCCCGCCTCTTCCTGCGCGAAGCATGGGCGCGGGAAGGAAACATATTGAAAGAACTCGGCATGGAGGAAACGCCGGCAACCTCTGCCGAATAACGCTTTTCGCCTGTCCGGCGGCATATCCGTCAGCGCTGCCGGGCAAATGCGTGTTTCAGGGCCTCCGTCCGTCGCGGCGGCCCGGACGGGACTGTCCCGTCGAGGTAATGGTCATGTATCGAGGAGGATACAAGTATGGCGTGTCAATGCTCCGCCACGGGCGAATTTGATCTTGCGCCGCTCATGGAAATCCTGAGCGAGTACAAAGACAATCCCAAAGGGGCGCTCATTCCCGTGCTGCAAAAGGCCCAGGGCGTATACGGCTATCTGCCGAAACCCGTGCTGGAAACCATCGCCAGAGAGCTCAGGCTCACGACGGCGGAGGTTTTCGGCGTGGTGACCTTCTACGCCCAGTTCCATCTGAATCCGCGCGGCAAGCACATTATCCGCGTCTGTCAGGGAACCGCCTGCCATGTGCGCGGGGGAGCGAAAATTCTTGAAGCCGTCTCCGAACATCTCAAGGTCAAACCCGGCGAAACCACGCGCGATCTTGAATTCACGCTGGAAACCGTGGCCTGCCTTGGCGCCTGCGGGCTTGCCCCCGTCATGATGGTGGACGACAACACTCACGGCCGTCTGAATCCGCTTGACATCCCGGGCATTCTCGACAGCTATCTGTCCTGACGGGCTCCGGCCTCCCCCTTTCTCAACGCTCAACTCAAAAGACACGCCTGCTTCGCTGTCCGCGCGCGCCGTCGCGCGGCACCCCAGCAGCGGGCGGCCGTCCGTTTACGGCCGCAGGAACACTTTCAACAGAAAACTGTTCCCGTCGCAAGAGAGGTTACCATGACCAAATACGCTCGTCTTGCTTCCGCCGCCGACCTCCGGAAGGTCAGGGAAGGCGCCAAGCATAAAATCGTTCTGCGTCGTTATGACCGTCAGCCTTCGGACAAAAAATTCCAGATTCTCGTGTGCGGAGGCACGGGCTGCACCTCGTCGGGCAGCAAGTCCGTGCGGGCGGCCTTTGAGGAGTCGCTCAAAAAGCACGGTCTGGATCATTCCTGCGAAGTCGTCACCACCGGCTGTCACGGCTTCTGCGAACTCGGCCCCCTGGTCATCGTCTACCCCGGCGGCAATTTCTATGTGCGCGTAAAGGCCGAGGACTGCGAGGAAATCGTCACAAAAACCGTCATGGAAGGCAAGCTGGTGGAACGCCTGCTCTTCCAGGGACGCACCGGCAAGACGCCGCGCAAGACCTACAAGGAAATGGCGTTCTACAGTCTGCAGAACCGTCTGGTGCTGCGCAACTGCGGACGCATCGACCCCGAAGACATTGAGGAATATATCGCCAGCGGCGGATATGAAGGGCTGGCCAAAGCCCTGGAAATGGGCCCCGAAAAAACCCTTGAGGAAGTGAAGGCTTCCGGTCTGCGCGGACGGGGCGGCGCGGGCTTCCCCACCGGACGAAAGTGGGAGTTCACCCGCATGGCCGAAGGCAGCCCCAAATACATGTGCTGCAACGCGGACGAAGGCGACCCCGGCGCGTTCATGGATCGCTCCGTGCTGGAAGGCGACCCCCATGCCGTGCTGGAAGGCATGCTCATCGGCGCGTGGGCCGTGGGCGCAACCGAAGGCTATGTGTATGTGCGCGCGGAATATCCGCTGGCCATCCACCGCCTTCAGGTGGCCATGAGGCAGGCCGAGGAAATGGGACTGCTGGGCGACAATATTCTGGGCACTGACTTCTGTTTCCACCTGAAAATCAAGGAAGGCGCGGGCGCGTTCGTGTGCGGAGAGGAAACCGCCCTTCTCCAGTCCATTGAGGGCAAGCGCGGCATGCCGCGTCCGCGTCCGCCCTTCCCGGCGCAGTCCGGCGTGTGGGGCAAGCCCACCGTGCTCAACAATGTGGAAACCTTCGCCAACGTGGCCCGCATCATTACCGACGGCGCGGCGGCCTATACCTCGCTGGGAACGGAAAAGTCACCCGGCACCAAGGTCTTCGCCCTGACCGGCAAGGTCACCAATACCGGTCTGGTTGAAGTGCCCATGGGCACTTCCATGCGCCAGATCATCTTTGACATCGGCGCCGGCATCAAGGGCGGAAAGAAATTCAAGGCCGTGCAGATCGGCGGTCCCTCCGGCGCGTGCCTGCCGGAATCCCTTCTGGACAGCCCGGTGGACTACGACTCCCTTACCGCGGCGGGGGCCATGATGGGGTCCGGCGGTCTGGTAGTGGTGGACGAAGACACCTGCATGGTGGATCTGGCCCGCTTCTTCCTGACCTTCACCCAGGCGGAGAGCTGCGGCAAATGCACACCCTGCCGTGAAGGCAGCAAGCGCATGCTGGAAATTCTGGAACGCATCTGCGACGGACGCGGCAAGGAAGGCGACATTGAGGAGCTTGAACGTCTGGCGCACACCATGCAGCAATCCGCCCTGTGCGCACTCGGCCAGACCGCGCCCAACCCCGTGCTCTCCACCCTGCGCTTCTTCCGGCACGAGTATGAAGCGCATATTCATGACAAGAAGTGTCCGGCCAAGGCCTGCACCAACCTCATGGAATACTGGATTGATCCGGAAAAGTGCATCGGCTGCGGCATGTGCGCCCGGGCCTGCCCGGTGAACGCCATCAGCGGCGAAAAGCGCCAGCCCCATGTGATTGACACCAAAAAGTGCATCAAGTGCGGCACCTGCATCACCAAATGCAAGGTGCAGGCCGTTACCCGCCGATAGCCGGTCAAGGAGAATACGAACATGAGTAAAACCGTTACTCTTACCATAGATGGCCAGACTCTCACCGTGCCCGCCGGTTATTCCATCTGGGAAGCCGCGCATCAGGTAGGCATCAATATCCCCAATCTCTGCCACCATCCCGCCCTGCGTCCCGAAGGCTCCTGCCGGGTATGCGTGGTCAAGGTCAAGGGCGCGCGCAATCTTTCTGCCTCCTGCGTAACCAAGGTGGCCGAAGGCATGGAGGTTTCCACCCACACGCCCGAAGTTCTTGCCGTGCGCAAGAACATCGTGGAGCTTCTGCTTGCCAACCACCCGCGCGACTGTCTCTCCTGCGCGCGTTCCGGCAACTGTGAACTCCAGAAGATCGCCTCGGACATGGGTATCCGCAAGATTCCCTACAACTACAACCGCCCGCCCATGAAAAAGGACGAGGGGAACCCTTCCATCACGCGCGATCCGGCCAAGTGCATTCTGTGCGGACGCTGCGTGCGCATGTGTTCGGAAGTGCAGGGCATCGGCGTGTACGGCTTCACATGGCGCGGCATCAATTCCCGCGTTTCCCCCGCCTTCGACCTGCCGCTGGACAAGGCTACCTGCACCTACTGCGGTCAGTGCGCCAAGGTCTGCCCTACCGGGGCCATCACCATCCACAACGATACCGACAAGGTATGGGCGGCTCTGCGCGATCCGGAAAAGATCGTCATGGTTCAGACCGCGCCTTCCGTCCGCGTGGGGCTTTCCGAAGCCCTGGGCGGCAAGCCGGGCGATATCGTCACCGGCAAGATGGTCGCGGCCCTGCGTCAGCTCGGCTTTGACAAGGTGTTCGATACCAACTGGTCGGCCGACCTCACCATCATGGAGGAAGGAACCGAGTTCATCCACCGCCTCAAGGACGGCGGCGTCATGCCCATGATCACCAGCTGCTCGCCCGGCTGGGTAAACTACATGGAAATGTTCTATCCCGAACTCATTCCGCATTTCTCCACGGCCAAAAGTCCGCAGGCCATGTTCGGCACCATGCTGAAAACCTACTACGCGCAGAAGATGAATATTGACCCGGCCAAAATCGTGTCCGTATCCATCATGCCGTGCACGGCCAAGAAGTTCGAGGCCCAGCGCCCCGAACTCTCGGCCAGCGGCTTCCGCGATGTGGATGTGGTGCTGACCACGGTGGAACTGGGCCAGATGATCCGCGAGGCGGGTCTGAACTTCCAGGCTCTGCCCGATGAACAGTTCGATCCGCTCATGGGCGTCGGTTCGGGCGCGGGCACCATCTTCGGCACAACCGGCGGCGTGATGGAAGCGGCCGTACGCACCGCGTACGAACTGCTGACCGGCAAGGGGCTTGATCCGCTGGAACTTGCGCCGGTGCGCGGCATGGAAGGCATCAAGGAAGCCACGCTGACCATCGGCAAGACCAAGGTCAAGGTGGCGGTGGCCCACAATCTGGCAAACGCCCGCAAGGTTTGCGAAGCCATCAAGGCCGGAAATCCGCATGGCTGGCACTTCATTGAAATCATGGCCTGCCCCGGCGGCTGCATCAACGGCGGCGGCCAGCCCATCAGTCTGGAAATGGACACGCCCGTCAAGCGTCAGGAAGCGCTCTACACCGACGACCGCAACCTGCCCATCCGCAAGAGCCACGAAAACCCCGAGGTTCAGGCCCTGTACAGGGAATTCCTCGGCGAGCCCAACGGCCACAAGGCCCATCAGCTCCTGCACACCCACTACCGCGAACAGATTCGCGGCTGACACTGATGTAACCCCATGAGAAAGCCCCCGGAACAGTTATTGTTCCGGGGGCTTTCTCATGGATTGCCGAAGCATTTTCTCGTCGACCGGCTCGCTTGAGCCTTTGCGCGAGCCGCACAAAGACTCCGCGCCCGAATCAAACCGCCCCCCCGGAGAAGGTCTTTCGCTCTCCGGGGGGGCACGCTTTTTCCAGTATGCGGTCTTGGAGAGTTTTGCATTTGAAAATATCTGCCGGCCGGCTTCTGTGTTCCGGCCCGCAGATTTCACGCCTCCACCGGAGCTTGCCGCCGCAAGTCAATTGCGGCGGCGCCGGAGAAGAGGGGCGGCGCGGCGCTCTGGCCGTCAGCGCGCTTTTTGCGGATAAGGAGAGAGGAGATGAGTCTCCCCCCTGCCCGGTTCCGCAGCTCATTTCATGAGCGAAATGCTTTACAGGAAGCTCATGAGATTAAGCTGCATGATCATGGAAGAAGACTGGAGAACGGACTGATAGGCCATCTGCTGCTGGGCGAGTTTGGTCACAAGCTCCGTCAGATCCACATCCTCAATGGTGCTCATGCGGTCTTCCATATCGAACCGGCTTCCCTCGAGAATATTGAGGTTCAGCTCGGCCCGCTGTTCCTTGCCGCCCACGGCGGCAAGGCTGGTCAGCAATCCTTCGGAAGCTGTCTTGAGATTGGCCAGAGCCTCCTGACTGCCGGCCTGAACACCCGTTTCCGCCCATACCAGGAACTCGGAAACCGTCTCGAAAATATTTTTGGCGCTGCCGTCCATGGCGGCGACGGGGCCGCGGCCGTCCGGAGGCGTATACAGGCCGCCGAAGATATCCTTGCCCGCATTGGTCACGGTGAGGAATTCACCTTCTGCTATTTCCAGCCCCTGATTCGCGCGCTGCGGGCGCACCACGAACTGCTGCCCGGCCGCCAGCGTGCCGGCCGCCCCGGGAGTGACATCCAGATAACCGCCCGGCACATTAAGACGGATCTTGCCGTCGCCCGCATGGGTGGTGGCCGTGGCCGTCTGCCAGGTGATCCCGTTGTCCGTGCTGTAGGAATACTTCACCGTTCCGTCGGTATTGGCAAAGGCGTCCTCATCCAGCCGGATGCGCACATCCTTGTCAAAATTTCCCTTGGCCGAAGTGCTGGTGATCACACTGGAGCCGTAACTGTCCACCTTGGGTTCGGGGTCGTTGTCATCGCCGTTGTAATAGGCCGCCTCCCGGATAAAGAGCATGGAGCCGTTGTCGCGGGCCGTGGGTTTGTCCGGATCATAGGCTTCCACCGTCACCCGCGGTTCCTGCGGAACCTTGACAGTCACGCCGTCAAGATCCAGCTCCGTACCCCCGGCGGGGAGAGTTTTGGTCACCCAGGTTTCCCCGCCATCCGTGGAATACTCGTATTCCACTTCATCCGTGCCCAGTTCGCCGCCGGTGGGAAAGCGCACCATGACCGTGGTATCGGAAGAGCCGGAAACCTCCCAGACAGGAGCCTTGTCCTTGTTGGGATCAGCCGGATCTATCGTCGCATTGGTAGCCGTGACCGCCAGTCCGATCTGATACGGCGTGGTTCCGGTCTTGTGCCCGGCAAACAGATGCTCGTCCCCGTACTGGGTATTGGCGATATTCACCAGCTGCTCGAAAAGCTGACGGATTTCATGACTGGCCTGCTTGCGGTTCTCGCTGGTCAGCGTGCCCGTGGCGAGTTCCTCCGCCTTTTCCTGCAGGGAGGAAAGAATCACCTGAGCCTGGGTCAGGGCGCTGTCCGTGCTGCGCAGCCAGGCCGCCGCGTCATTGGTGTTGCTCTCGTACTGCTCATTGCGCGCGATGGCGGAACGATAGTTGAGTACGCGGACCATGCCCACCGGATCATCCGAGGGACGGTTTACCTTTTTCTGCGAGGAACTCTGAATATTGCTTTCCATGTAATTGGCAAGCGTGCGATTCATGTTGCTCACAAAACTGTTGTACATGGAGCGTTGGGCTACGCGCATGGCGGTCTCCTTGTTGCCTGTTTACTGCTTGAGGCCGAGTATGGTTTCCAGCATCTGATCGGCGGTGGTGATCAGCTTGGCGGCGGCAGTGTACGAATGCTGGAATTTGATGAGATTGGTCATTTCCTCGTCCAGGTTCACGCCGGAAATGGACGCGGACTGCGTGTCAAGATCTTCCGCCAGCGAAGTATTGTAGGATTCGTTGAACATGGCTGTCTGCGTCTCGGAACCCACCAGTCCCACCAGAGAGGCATAATAGCTGGTCATGGAGCCGGTGCTGTTCTCCCACATGGTGGAGATGGTCAGTTCCTTGGTGGAAAGCTGGGCGATGCGCGCGGCGATGATGCCGTCGCCTTCGTTGCCCTCGCTCATGCCGTCCACGCTGTGCGCGTTGACGTACTGCGGATTCTTGAGCAGCAGGGGGTTGAGGCTGATGTCGCCCGCCTCGGACCCCTGGAAGAAGGTATTCAGCCCCAGGGCAGCCATCAGGCCGGTGGAGTCCGACCCCATCTTGAAATTCACGCCGTCCGCGGCCTCAATGTGCAGCTTGCCGCCCTGGATGGTGGCGGTAAGCAGGTTACGGCCCGGATTGTCCGGATCCGGAAAACTCTGGTTGATGGCGCGGGCCACATCTTCCAGCGAATGCTTCGCGGGATCGAAATTGACCTGATTGTCCGGATCATAGGGGTCACTGAAATTCAGAACATTGTTGACAGGAATGCTTTCCCCGGTATCCGCCTTGTAGAAGTACACGCTCAGGCTGCCGCTCGTGAGCTTGTCCTTGTATGTCAGGGAAGAAAAGGGATCCCCCAGGGGCTTGGAAGGGTCTTCCACGCCGTAGGTCCCCTGCATGTTGGTCAGAGCCTCAAGGCCCGAACCCTGCGAATGCAGGGCGTTGACTTCCCAGATCAGCGTGTTGGCCAGAGCGTCCAGCTTGTCCTGGTAGCGCCCCACATGGTAGTCGCGCACGCTGAAATAGGCGGCCAGCTTGCCCCCGCAGATCCGGTCGGGGTTGTCTTCCCCGCTGTCAAAACTCTGAGGCGTGATGTTCAGCGGTTCACGGGTGGGCGAACACCACTGGATATTGCTTTTGGGAACGATGGTAAACGTGTCGCCGGGCATGAGCGTCGCGCTGGAACCGTCGGCATTGGCGAAGGAAATCTCCAGATTCTTGACCTTGACGGTCTCGCCGGCGGGCGGCACATCAAAGGTGGCAATCTGGCCGTTTTCATCGCGCAGCCAGCTCTTGCCGCCGTCCAGCGAAACGCGGAACCTGTTCCCTTCCAGCATCTCCAGCGTGTACTCATGGGAGTCGGAACCGGAAAAGGTCAGCTCCCCGTCGAAGTTCTGGCACTGCTTTTCATAGTAGGGAGCCGCAACCTGAAGCGAATACACGGCATCTCCCTGCAGCAGGGGCTGCCCCGACGCCGTGAACAGTTGAAAATCGCGCGGACCGTTGTCCACCACGCGCACGTCGATCAGTTCCGAAATCTTGCGCACCAGCTTGTCGCGCTCGTCATACAGGCTGTTGGGCGTATTTACTCCTTCCACATAGGAAGAGGCAATCTGCTTGTTGATCTTGCGCAGATTTTCCAGATAGGTGTTAATCTGTGTGACGCTCTGGTTGATGTAGTCGTCCATCTCGCTCTGAACGTTGGCCAGCGTGTCGTTCGCGTTCCGCAGGAGTTTGGCGAGATTGTCGGCCTGGGTCAGCAGATTCTGGCGGGTGGCCTCATCTTCCGGCTTGCTGGCCAGCTTGCTCCATGACGCGAAAAATGTGGCGAGCTGAGCGCTGATGCCGTCTGTATTGGCTTCGTTGAAAATGCTCTGCACGCTCTGGAGAATGGTGGACTGCTCGGACCAGCGCTGCTGCTGGGTAAAGCGGTTGAGGAAGGAGTTTTCCACAAAGCGGTTGAAATTGCGGTAGACCTCGGCGGCATACACTCCCTGGCCGATCTGCCCGGGACGGGCGTCCTGCGGACGCAGATCATCAAAACGGACGCTCTGCCTGCTGTACCCCTCGGTGTCCACGTTGGCGACATTGTTGCCCGTGACGCTGAGGGCCGTCTGATTGGCGAAAAGAGCGCTGTTGCCGATACCGAGAAGAGTGTTGACTGCCATGCTTGACCTCGAAAAACTTTGCTATCGCGTCCGGCTGCCCGCCGACCGCAAAATTTCAACCCCAAAACAGCTCAAAGGCATTCCAGAACATTTTGCTCCTGAAAATACCTGCCCATACCCCGTGTTCCGACTCGCAAGTTTCACGCCTCCGCCGGAACTTCACGCCGCAAGTGTATTGCGGCGACACCGATGAAGGGGTGCCGCGGCGGATGCCCCGCCCGACTCCGCGGAGCATTTCAGGCGCGAAATGCTCCAGAGCATGACGCTCTACAGACGGGCATTGAGCAGGGCCGCGTCCGGCCGTACCTGAGCGTATGCACCCCCGCGATCATAGGTCTGGCGCTGGGGGGGCAGCAGCCGCTTGTGCAGATAATCCATCAGTTCCTTGCTCTGATCCATGAGTCCGAGGGAAAGCTGGGTGTTCCGCGTGGCCTGGCGGGCGCAGGACTGCTCCAGCTCATCAATGACTTCCCACAGCCCGCGCAGCGCGGCGGCCTTGCGGGGGCCTTCTCCGCTTTCTCCCGCGTCGCTCTGCTCCAGCAGATCCGCATAGTCCCGCACCTTTCCTCCGCCCAGACGGCGCACGGTATTTTCCTTTTCCACCGCAAGCTGGCGCAGCAGTTCATGAATGGAAAATTCCTGAGCCATAATCGCATTGGTATCCCTGCTCACAAGGAGGGAAAATTCTTCCTCCAGCAGAGAGGAAAGCAGCTTCAGGGCTCTGGCCTGACGGTCAAGATTGCCGAGTATGATATCGTACATCGCGTATCCCTTTCCGGAGCTACCGGGCGTCGGCAAGCAGCGTATCTGCCTGTCGAATCAGGGGTTCAGGGTTCAGGGCCAGGTCGCCCCGGCGAACTTCAAAATGGACATGCGTGCCGGAAGCGCGGCCGCTCGCCCCTGCCCTTGCAAGTTCCGTGCCTGTACTGACGGTCTGTCCTGCCCGCACTTCGATGGAACGGTTATGCCCGTAAAAGGTGCGCAGTCCGTCCCCATGCTCCACCACCACCAGATTGCCGAGTTCAGGATGTTCCCCCGCAAAACTTACCACACCGCCTCGTGCGGCGCGCACCGCTTCTCCCGGCTCGGCCTTGATATCCACCCCCGCATGCCATGAGCGCCGTCCGGTAAAGGGATCGGCCCGCCAGCCGAAACCGGAGCTGATATCCCCGGACACGGGAGCTTCCAGGCTGCCCCGGGCCGGAGCGGGATTGCCCAGCGCCACGGCCCCGCGCACCGCTTCCGGCGCGGACAGCGCGGGACCGCCGGACTGCACGGGGACGGCCATGTCCGGCAGTCCGGAGGAAACAGGATACGCTTCGGCCAGTGCCGCCATGGTCGTATTCACCGACGCGAGGGAGGGACGAACAGCCCCGGTCATGGATACGGCAAAGTTGGCCGCTTCGGAGCGGGACGCATAGAGGGGATTGCTGAAGCGCGAAGGAACGAAACGCGGCTGAATGCCCGCCAGAGGATCAGCCGGAGTCTTTGCCTCCGCTCTTTCCGGAGCAGGCACGCTCTCCGGAACAGGCATGGAAACGGGCTGAGCCGCGGGCGCGGCGGTACGCGCCGGCTCCGCCTCATAGGGGCTTCCGCTGGAAATGGCGCGGGGGGGAACGGGACGCTGGGCCTCACGCATGGCCTGAAGCATTTTTTCCGCGCTGGCGCTGCGCTGATTGGGAGGCAGATTGGTTTGATACCTCACCCGGATGACCGTGGGGGCGGGCTGCGCTTCGGCGGCGGGCGCTTCGGCCGTGCCGGATGCTGCGGCGTTTTGCGCGCGCGGATTCTCCGGCCTGCCGGATACGGAACCGGGCGCGGCTCCATGCACGGGCGCCTCGCCTTTCATCTGCTGAAGAGCAAGACGGGGATTCGATGCGGATGCCAGAGACACATGGACATCTCTGCGGCCTGCGGACCGTTCCGGCCGGGCCGGGGCCGCGGGAGCGGATGCCGCCACCGTGTTCCGGAGTTCGTCAAGAGTTTGACGGACGGGATCATTCGCTGAAATGCCGGATGCCGGAACCGGCGCCTCTTCTTCCGCTCCTCTCTCCGTATTTCCGACGGCAGAACGGGACGCCGCTGCGGACGAAATTTCTCCCGCGCGTCCGGCCGCGGAAGAAGTTTCCGCGCGTGCAGGCAACGCTCCGGGGAGCGTTGCCGCAGTGTTCTCCGCCGGCGCGTCTCCGACTCCTTCTGCCGGAGCCTCACCATCATAAATGGACGGTATGGCGGGATTCGCCGGGGAAGACCGTCTTTCGGCAGCACGGGTGAACGCTCCCGCAGGGGAGGATTCCACGGAGGCGGCAGCAGCGGCATCCCTTCCGGAACGGACGCCGCTGCCGGAAGACGGCAGCAGCGGCGCGGGTTCAACATTCAGCTCCGGGCGGCGTGAGGGACTGATCCGCGAGGCTTCACCGATATTGGCCTCATTGCGGCTCATCTGACGCATCATCATATCCGCCAGGCCGATGCCGCCGGCGCTGGTGACGCTCCTGGCGAGTTCCTGATCATACATGGACATCCAGAACTCTTCTTCCTTGCTCTTCATCAGCCCTTCCTTGGGAAGGGTGGCGCGCATCTGTTCCCACATCTTCTGAATGAAGATTGATTCAAAGCCTTCGCAGGCCTGGCGCATCTTCGCGCGCCTGGCCTCATCGTCGGCTCCGCCCTGCGCCAGATTTTCCGCCATGCCGCGCCGGGCGGCGAGCTCCTGCTGTTCCGCCGCGCCGAGGGCGAGACGGGGGTCCATGCCGTTTTCCATATTAAATAACCTCCAAATCCGCGTACAGGGAACCGGAAGCCTTGAGATTCTTCAGAATGGAAATGAGATCGCGCGGGGCCGCTCCTATGGCGTTCAGCCCGTCCACAAGCTCCTGAAGCGTGGCGCCTTCCACCAGATTGAGATGACGGTTTTCCTCACGGGTCTGCAGATCCGTGGTGGGCGTCACCACGGTGGTGCCGTTGCTGAACGGGCCGGGCTGGGACACCTGGGCGCTCTCCTGCACCGTCACCTGCAGATTGCCGTGAGCCACCGCCACGCGGGCGATACGCACGTCGCGCCCGATGACGATGGTGCCGGTTTTTTCATCCACCACCACCTTGGCGCGTGATTCGGGCGTGACCTCCAGATTCTCCACCGTGGCCAGCAGCGGCACAAGATTGCCCTGATAGGCGGAAGGAACCTTGATCCGCACTGTGCTGATATCCGGCGCGCTGGCATACTGGCCGCCCATGCTCTTGTTCAGCCGTTCCACCACCTGCTGGGTGGTGGAAAAATCGGCAATCTGCATATTCAGGGTAAGTTCTTCCTGGGAGTTGAAGCTGAAGGGCACTTCGCGCTCCACAATGGCCCCGCCGGGAATGCTCGCCACCGTGGTGCTGTTCTTCTGTGTCCGGGCCGCCGCCCCCGTGGCGGAGTATCCCCCCACGATGATCGCCCCCTGGGCCAGCGCGTAGATCTTGCCGTCCACGCCCTTGAGCGGCGTCTGGAGCAGCACGCCGCCCTGAAGACTGGTGGCGCTGCCGATGCTGGATACCGTCACATCGACATTCGACCCCGCCTTGGCCGACACCGGCAGACTGGCAGTAACCATGACCGAAGCCACGTTGCCCGCCTTCAGGTTGCGGCTGTCCACGGCGACGCCCATGCGCTCCATCATGTTAATCAGGCTGTCCTTGGTGAAGTTGTCCTTGGTGTCGCCGGTGTTGCCCAGCCCCACCACAAGCCCGTATCCGACAAGCTGGTTGCTGCGCACGCCGGAAAACGTGGCGATATCCTTGATGCGCACTGCCTCGGCAGTGCCGGGCAGTACAAGTGGCAGCGCGATGCTCAGCACGCTGAAGACGACAAGAATCCTGGATGTGAAACCGGGGCGGCGCGTCATGATCATGACATTGCACTCCTGATAAAAATACTTGTAAATACACAAGGTTATATGAAATTTCACCGTGAAGGCAACACTGAAAACTCCTTCGCGTGAAGTGCTATGCGAAGACCGTGCCAAAACGGGAGATATACAGCCATTCAGCGTAGGACGAATATAATGAGGCGTTGGGAAACGCGCGATTTATGGACATTGCTTAATATTGTCTATATTTTTCCTTCGGGAGAACATGTTGGGCGCAAGTCTGCCGGACAAAATCTTGCGAAAAAGCCCAATTCACCGATTTTTCCGTCAATATTTCCAATAAGGTCAAAAAATACGGGTATTTTCCATGACAGCTTTCTCCTGTGAAACTATCTCTGTCTTCCTTTTTGCCTTTATCAGTCCAACGCTGTTCTTCTGTGCCAACAACACACAGTTCTTTACCAGAAGCCAGATTGTCCATTCCCTCCTCATTTCGGGAGTGTCCGGCATTGCCGCAGGCTGTGTGTTCTCTCTCTTTCCCTCACTTCCTCCGTATGTCATTTCCACTGCCGCTCTCGGCTGCTTCATGCTTCTTTGCGAACGGATGATTGTGGAACTCCTGCCGCATAAGCGGATGCGCCTTTTCACCGTTTCGGGAGTATTCCTCACCTTCTCCGGCTTGACGCCATTTGCCGGATTATGGCCGCTGCTCTTCTTTCTGATACTGTTTGCGCTGCTTTCCCTCTATGATTTGCGGAGAAACTGGAATATCCCTAAGCGCGCAACATTTCACAATTTTCAGAAACGACATTCCTCTGGTTCCAAGAGCTTCACGGAAAAACCGGATGTCTTTCTGCTTCTTCTTGAATCCTTCCATTCCCGAAAGGCGCTTGACCTTCTGTATTCCTGTGATGATCAGGATACGGAAAGCTTTCTGCGTCAAAACGGGTTTACGATATATGGCGACATGTTCAGCAACAAGCATAATACAGAACTGTCTCTTGCCGCACTGCTTTCCCAGACCCTCGACTTCGATGCTCCTCCGGAGACCCTGTATCGCTTCCGCGATAACGGCTATAAGGTATTTTTCTTTGATACCATTGCATTCCTTTCCTCCCGGTACTCGGAATTCCTTGATACGGAAAACGCGGGGCTTCAGCCCCGCCATATCGCCCTGTATCGTTTCGCCGGGCCGCTTTTCGCCCAGTCGCGCTGGCTGCGTGTCTTCGCGGGCGGCAGGGACCCCTTTGCCACAACGGAATCCCCCATCACGTTCGAGGACATGAAAGGCGCGTTTGAACGGCATCTCTCCACACCCGACGATTCCCCCGGCTTTCATATTCTCCACTTCGGCGCCAGACACTTCAGTGGGCAGTGGTATGATTTACGGAATCCTGCTAACGTATATCGGGCTGCCTATATCCGTGGAGCTGAACAGATACGGGAGATAGTGTCTCTCATCATGCATTCCGCCCGGGCCGCCGGACGAAATCCCCTTATCGTCGCCATAGGCGATCATGGAGCTCTCCGTTTTCGAGGCTCCTTCAACGGTCCTTCGGACCCTGAAAGCAATGTCCGCCTGCATGGCCTTGACCCCGGCCTGCTGCCTTACGACTTCTTTTCCGTTCTGTTCGCCGTCCGCTGGGGGCAGGTTTCCAGGCCAGCCCGTATGCCGCACAGCCATGTCAATGTCTTCCGGCATATCTGTGCCGCGCTGGAAGGGCATTCCTCTCCCTCAGGGCAGGATGAGCCGGATATCTCTCTGCTGGCCGATCAATATGTCCTGGCGCGTTCCGGCAAACCCGTCTCTCCCTGGGAGAGATGGGAAGAGTCGTCTTCCCCCACCAGTCTCTTTACCCTTATCAGGCCGGAAACGCCGCTGCGCGAGACCATGACGCAAATCCGTCTGGCGTGGAGCCGCAAGGACTTCCCTCTTGCGGAAAGCCTTGTTGAAAAGCTGGAACGGATGCCGCATGCCGAACTCCGGAACAACGCGCCGGATGCAGCGGCCATTTTCATGGCCTCGGATCGCCGGGAAAAGGGGCTTGCCCTCATGCGTGACGAACTTGCCCGCAACCCGCGCAGCGAAGAGCTGAAACTGAGACTGGCGCGTCTGCTGATTGCGCTGAAGCGGCCCGAGGATGCTCTGGAAATGTCGGACGGCGCGCCTTCCTCTTCCAGCCCGCAATTTCTGTATGAAATGGCACGCGCATCATGGCTGTGCGGCCGACCGGATCAGGCGGAAGATACGCTGCTCCGGCTGTGGGAATCCGGCACGCAGACCCCGGTCCGGTTCAAGCTGCAGGTTTCCTGCCTGCTCACTCTGGCAATGGAGCGGCGCGGGGAAGAACCCTGCTCCTGGCTGCTGCACCAGATGAATGCCCTCTCCGAACAGGATCCGCTGTTCCTTCCCATGGAACTGCAGATCATCATACAGCGCCTGGCGGCCGGGGATCGCCCCGGAGCGGAAGAGCGCGCATGGCCGCTGCTGCAGCGCGCGCCTTACCTGTTCGGCCTTGCCTTTCTGCTGATGGACGGGAGGCTCCAGGCCGGAGACTTCCCGGGCATGGAGGAACTCATGAAGATATTTCATGGCTCCATGAGCGCTTCTCCCGCTCTGTTCGGACAGGCATGCTGTCTTGCGAGGGCGGGCAATCTGCCGCTCGACCCCGCGCGGACGCGGGCTGCCGATTCCTGGCTCGCGGAGACGGGAGCCTCCGTATTGCACACCGGATGTTTTTCCGGCAAGTGGTATGCCGCGCGCTACAGCCGTACCCCGCACCACGGCCCCGGAGCGCAGCCGCCTCTGAGCCACTACCTTACGCGCACGCTGCTTGACCTCACCAGTCCCAACCCTCTGTTCGACACTCGCTTTTATCTCGGCAACTGTCCCCATATTTTCGGTTACGGCCTGCTGCCGCTGCTTGCCCGTTCTGATACGCGCCTGACCTCTCCGGAGTTTGATGAAGAAAGCTATAAAGAGCTGCACGCCTGCCTTCTGTACTCAAACGAATCCCCCATGGCCCACGCGCTGCAAACCGGCCCTTGTCCGCCGCAGGAACCTTCCGGAAAAACGCGATGACATGCCGCCATCCCCGTTCTTTCTCTGCCGCTCCGAACGGAATCCGAGGCGGGTCGGGGCGTCTTATCCCGCCAGATGACGCAGGCCGCGCAGGGCGCTGTTCAGCAGAGGACGCAGCTCGTCTCCCTTCACCAGCCACATCACTCCAAGGGCGACGGCAAGAAAGACATACTCCCCAAGGCTCCCGGTGCGGCACAGATTGAGAGAAAAGCGCGGAGTGCGGGAAAAGGGCATCAGCGGCACGCCCGAGGGCGTACACATATCCAGCAGAACATGCGCCATGCCTCCCAGCCCGAGCCCGGCCAGCAGCACGGGCAGTTCCGTCAGGCCGGGAACCAGACGGGCCAGTCCGGGCGCGGCGAAAGCGGCAATCCAGATTGCCAGCCACCACCCCAGCCAGTGCGTCGTCCGGCGGTGAATCTTGTAGAATGCCTTGCGCTCGTTGGGAAAAAGCCCGGCGATTTTCTGGTCAATGACATCCGGCGCGATGCTCCCCATCCATGCCGCCCCGACAGCCAGCGGAGGCAGCCCGGCCAGCAGCGCGGCCCCCGCCCCCACAACCTGATGCGTAATCCATTTCATACGGCGTCTATCTCCCCCCACGCGCGCGGCGCAGTTCTTCCCGCGCGTGGGCCTGCCGCGCGGCGGCGGCCAGATCGGCGGATACCACCGCGCGCCCTATGGGCCACAGGGCAAGGCTTGCCAGCTTGACATGCTGCCAGGCAAAGGGCAGACCGATAATGGTCACGGCACAGGCTGCCGCCGAGGCCAGATGTCCGATAGCCAGCCAGATGCCCGCCAGCAGCAGCCAGATGATATTGCCCGCCGTGCCGAAGGCTCCCGTACCGATATCGTCCCGGCCGGTCAGCATGTCGCGCCGGACGACATCCTTGCCGAAGGGGAAAAAGGCGAAGGAACCCAGCACAAAGCAGGCCCGCGCCCAGGGGATGCCGATGATGGAGATGAACGCCAGCGCACCGAAGAACCACCACGCCAGCCCCATGACAAAACCGCCGAGAATGAACCACAGAATATTGCCCAGCACGCACATGACAACTCCCCTTGTGCCCGGGAACGGCAGGGACGGCGGCTCTTCCGCCGTGCCGCATCATCCGGGCATTCCATCGATAAACCTGAACTTCACACAGATGGAAGACGCTTTCCGTCCAGAGGCTCAGACAAAGCTCCGCCGCGGCGAAGCGCGGAACGCGGCGCCCATGCCCCGCCGATAATGGCATATAACTTGCATAATATATCCTGCATGTCAAAATATTCCCGCATTGCCTTTTCAATACTGACAGACCCACCGGTTGTCCAGAAGGAGAACATATCATGAGCTGCCAATTCCGTGGAGCGCGAGTCATCATCACGGGAGGCCTCGGCTTTATCGGCTCCAATCTCGCCTGCCGGCTTGTTTCCGAAGGGGCTGACGTCACTCTGCTGGACAGTCTGGTTCCGGAATACGGGGGTTCTCTCCTTAATATCCGGGGGCTGGAAGACAGGGTCCGCGTCAATATCTGCGACGTGCGCGACGTGCACGGCATGCGCTGGCTCCTGAAAGGGCAGGACTATCTGTTCAATCTGGCCGGACAGACCAGCCATATGGACTCCATGCGCGATCCGTTCACCGACCTTGACATTAACTGCAAATCCCAGCTGGCCCTGCTTGAATGCTGCCGCGAGGTCAATCCGGGGCTTTCCGTGGTCTTTGCCAGTACCCGCCAGATCTACGGCAGGCCGGATTATCTGCCCGTGGATGAAAAACACCCCGTCCGCCCCACGGATGTCAACGGCATCAACAAAATGGCCGGAGAATGGTATCACATCCTGTATAACAATGTTTACGGCATACGCGCATGCGCCCTGCGCCTGACCAATACCATAGGCCCGCGCATGCGTATCCGCGACGCGCGGCAGACCTTTGTGGGCATCTGGATCCGCAACATCCTTGAGGGGCGTCCGATTGAAGTATGGGGAGGGGCGCAGTTGCGCGACTTCACCTATGTGAGCGACTGTGTGGACGCCCTTGTCCGCGCCGCCGTCCATCCTGCTTCTGCGGGGGCGATCTACAACCTGGGCGGGAGGGAAGTCGTCTCCCTTGAGGAGCTTGCCCGCCTGCTGGTGGATGTGGCAGGACAGGGAGAATACGTTATCCGGGAATTTCCCGAGGAACGGAAGAAAATCGACATCGGGGACTATTATTCCGACGCATCCAAAATCGAACGGGAACTGGGCTGGAAGCCGACGACCCCGCTGCGCGACGCGCTGGCGGACACTCTGGAATACTTCCGCCCCTGCTGGCAGGAGTATTGTGCATGTTCCAATCCATAGTCGCCCCATCCGCCGGATGACTCCGCAAGAGACGGACAGGGGGCGTGCGGACTGCCCCTCCCTGAAGGGATTGGTTACGGAAGAGAATTTCATCGGCTCCGCCGTTTTGTCAGCTTCTCTTTTCCCCTGCAGGGGAGGTTTCAAACCACAAAGGAATTTTTGATGAACGTGCCTTTCTGCGATCTGAAAATACTGTATGACGCCCAGCGCGGCGATCTGGACGCGGCATTCCGGCGCGTCATGGAAAGCGGCTGGTATATCCTCGGCCGGGAAGCGGAAGCCTTTGAACGCGAATTTGCGGAATGGTGCGGCGCGGCGTACTGCGCGGGAGTCGCCAGCGGAACGGACGCCGTCGAGCTGGCGCTTCGCGCGGTCGGCGTGGGGCCGGGAGATGCCGTCGCCACGGTTTCCCATACCGCCGTGGCGACAGTGGCGGCCATTGAACGCATGGGAGCCGTTCCCGTTCTGGCGGATGTTGAGCCGGATCGCTTTACCATGAGTCCGGCCAGCCTTGAACGCATCCTCGAAAATCATGACATCAGAGCGGTTCTGCCTGTCCATCTTTACGGCCAGTGCGCGGATATGGATTCCATTCTGCGTCTTGCCCGCGCGCACGGCTGCAAGGTGGTGGAAGACTGCGCCCAGGCCCACGGCTCGCTTCTGCATGGGAAAAAGGCGGGAACATTCGGCGATGCGGCGGCCTTCAGTTTCTATCCGACCAAGAATCTCGGCGCGTTCGGCGACGGCGGAGCCGTCCTTGTTCCGGACAGAGAAGCGGAATCACGGGTGCGCGAATTGCGCCAGTACGGCTGGAGGCGGCGCTATATCAGCGAGGAACCGGGCTTCAACTCCCGCCTTGACGAGCTTCAGGCCGCGCTGCTGCGCGTGCGCCTTGCCCGCCTTGACGCGGACAATGCCCACCGGCGGCGGGCGGCCGGACGTTATCTTGCCGGGCTGGCGGATATCCCCGGGCTGGAACTTCCCGTCATTGCGCCGGACTGTTCCCCGGTCTGGCATCTGTTTGTCGTCAGAACGCCGCGGGGGTGTCGTGACGCTCTTGCCGAGGCGCTGGCCGAACGGGGAATTGCCTCCGCCGTGCACTATCCCGTTCCCGTTCACCTTCAGCCTGCCTACGCGGGCCGGACAAGCGCCGATCCCGCGGGCCTGCCCTGTACGGAAGATCTGTGCGGCCGCATACTTTCCCTGCCCATGCATGCCCATATCTCCGATACCGACATCACCGCCGTCTGCGATGCGGTGCGCGCTGTTCTGGCCGGAGGACCCCGCTGAAATGGAGCTGAATCTTCATATCGTCCGTTCCCGGCTTCTGGAGGGGGACGCCAACAGGGCGTGGCTGAGCCTTGCCCCGCTTCTGACAACGTGCCCCGAGCAGGAACGGCCGGCCCTGGCGGAGCAGATAGCCGAAGCCGTGAAGCTCAACGTTGCCGATGCCGATCCCGTCGCGGCGGAACAGTTTTTCGGCCGCATGTTTCTTGCCTGCGGTCTGGAGGAAAAGGGAAAGCAGGCCCTGGCGCGGGCCGTCCGCTGGAAAGAGGCGCGGGCAAGGGCCGAACGGGAATTCGGCCTCGACTTCGACGATCAGGCGGCGCTGTATCGTTTTCTCGGAGCCAATGACTTCCGGGAATATGCGCGGGATCGCAGCGAATCACGGTCAGACGGCGCACGGCTGCTGCTCGACGAGCATACCGTGGCGTATCTTTTTCACGCCCAGCAGATGGAAAAATGTCTGCCCGTTCTGCGGCATTTTCCCGGCGCTCACTGGCTCACCGTGGGTGACGGCAGACACGCCTTTGAAGCCCGCTTTCTCATGCGGCACGGGGCAAAGGCTCTTCCCACCAATCTGGACCCGACTCTTCTGGAAGAAACAAAACAGCTCGGCCTCATTAAAGACTATCGTGTGGAAGACATGGAAAAGCTGTCCTTTCCCGACAAGTCCTTTGATTTTGTCTGCTGCAAGGACAGCCTGCACCACTGCCTGGCGCCATGGCAGGCCCTGTATGAAATGATGCGCGTCGCCAGGAAGGGCGTCTTCCTCATCGAGCCTTTTGATCACGGATTTCTCTCCAGCGCCATCTATGGAACGCGCAGCAAGCCGTTCCACTGGTTTGAGGAAGAACCAGGCAACTATGCCTATTCCTTTTCCGAGCGCGAGCTGGAAAAACTGTGCGTCAGCCGCGGCTGGCGCTGTCTGGCGGCGCGTGGAATCTGCAATCTCTGGGGACACGGCATCGAGGGCGCAAGCACCAGCCCCGACGACCTGCGCCGTCAGCGCGAACGGGTGGAACAGCTTGAAGGCATGGCCCGCCAAGGCAAGGCGGCCTATGTCAATCTTGGGGCGCTGCTGCTGCGAGATCTCCCGGGTTCCGCCTTCCGCCGCGCCCTTTCCGACGCCGGGTTCGCCGTCACGGATCTCCCGCTGAATCCCCACACGCGGCGCGCGGTTCTGCAAAGTCTCGATATCCTCTACAGCCGGAGTTAATCATGCCCCACGCCTATGCCACCTATTTCGACGTAAATTACCTGGTCAAGGGGGTCGCCATGATCCGCTCCCTGCTCGCCAGTGATCCGGGCAGTTCCGTCAGGGTGGTATGTCTTGATGACGATACGTTCCGCCTGCTTGCCCGGCTTGACATTCCGGGGCTGATTCCGGTTCGCCTCGCCGTGCTGGAAGCGGGCGACGAGGCTCTGGCGGCGGCCAGGGCCAACCGATCGCGGGTCGAGTACTACTGGACGCTGACCCCCACTGTGCTGCTGCGTTTTCTGAAAGACATGGAAAAAGGGGAGAGCCTCACCTATGTGGATGCGGACATGCTCTTCTTTTCCTCCGCCGAAGCCGTGTTTGATGAAATGGAAGGAAAGTCCGTGCTTATTCACGGTCATAATTTCCCCCCCCGCTATGCGTCCTTTGCGGTCAACGGCCTGTATAACGTGGGGCTGGTGAGCTTCCGCAACGACGGGGAAGGCATCAGGGTTCTGAACTGGTGGCGGGAACGCTGCAACGAGTGGTGCTATGCCCGCTGTGAAGACGGCAAGATGGGCGATCAGAAATATCTTGAATCCTTCCCTTCGCTCACAACGCGCCTTGCCGTGGCGCAAAATCCCGGCATCGGCGTGGCCCCCTGGAACTATACCGGGTACAGTCTGGACGGGCAGGGGGAAGCGCCCCGCGTCAACGGCACTCCCACCGTGTTCTTTCATTATCACTCCGCCGCATACATCGCTCCCGGCTGTCTTGCGCCGTGCACCGATCTGCATTACCCCTGCACGCGCGACATGCTGCGCCTTTTCGCGGTGCCCTACCTGGAAGCCCTGGACGCGGCTCTGGCGGAAGTCAGAAAAATAAGGCCCGACTTTCGGGCCGGATTCAAGACCTCCGGCCTGACCACGGACATGTGCGTCATCGTCCGCAACGACATGGCGGAGTCCTTCCGCGAAGATTACCCCTGCATCCTGCCGCTGACGGAACATTTCAAGGTCTGCGCCTCATCCCAGTTTCCCGAAGGTCTGAAACAGTGCGGGCCTGTCATCCGCGCGGGCGCGCTTTCCTGGGTGGGTGACTACCCGGACTGGGAAAGCGCGGAACAGGCGGCCGGAGGCTATGACGATCGCGCGATTTTTGAAAAGACCCGGGATGCCGCCCGCGCTGTGCGGGACGGCAAGGCCCTGTGGGAACGTGACTCCGTCCTCTTCCGGGAGGAAGAGTGGAACTGGCCGCTGCTGGCCTCCCTGCTTGGCGTCGCGGCCCGTGACGGAGGCAGACTTCATGTTCTGGACTTCGGCGGAGCGTTCGGCAGCACCTGCATGCAGCACCGGACGGCCCTGGCCGGGCTGACAGAATGCACCTGGCATATTGTGGAACAGGAACATTTCGTCGCGGCGGGAAAAGCCGAGTTTTCAACAGATACCCTGCACTTTCACTCCACGCCGGAAGAAGCGTTCAACGCCGCCCCCATCAATGTCATCCTGCTTTCCAGCGTACTCCAGTATCTGCCCGATCCCTACAGTCTGCTCAAAAGGCTGCGCGGAACGAAACTGCCGATCATCGTGGATCGCACTCCCATGCTTCCGGATCACGACAGGATCACCGTGCAGCATGTTCCGGCATCCATCTACAAGGCGAGCTACGCCTGCCGCTGGCTGAACAGGCGCAGAATAGCGGGACTGCTGGAGTCGGCCGGCTACGTTCTTTCTCCATGGTATGACAGCGCGGTCGATCCCAAGGGTTTCGTCGGCGTCACCGCCATACCGCAGACAGCGCGCGCGGCGGACTCCCCGAAACTCACGGAAATTCCGCGCCCCCTGCGCGTCATGCAGGTCGATGACTTTTACCCCGGGTATCTGGATGCGTTTTACCGCGCACGCCCCGGCCTGACGCTCAAAAGCTCCCGCGAACAGATCGACGCCCTGCTGAAGGACGGCTTCAGCGCCGTCCATGCCGTCGTTCCCTGCCTCCCGAAGAACGAATGCGAAACCGAGTATTTCGTGCATCAGGCGCTTCCGTTGCAGCGGGCATGGGCCAGAGAGCAGAATCTGACGTTCCCTGCGGAAAACCCGGACTGGCAGGGGGAAATGATCCGCCGCAGGGTGGAGTCGTTCCGCCCAGATGTGCTGTATATGGCCGATCCTGTGCGTTTTGACGGCCGTTTTCTGGCGACGCTGCCGTTCAGGCCGCGCCTTGTCCTGGGCTGGAAGGGAGCGGATGTGCCGTTCAACGCCGACTTCCATGGATACGACGCCATCCTGTCCGGCCTGCCGAAACTTCTGCGCTTTGCGGAAACGCGGGGCGCGGGGCGCGGCGTCATGTTCCGCCCCGGCATGCCCCGCTGGCTTGCCGACGCTGTGGCGGACACGCCGAAGACCGTGGATGTCTGTTTTGTCGGCAGTGTTTCCCCCTCTCAGCATACACGGCGCATCTCCATGCTTGACGCCCTGGCCCGGGCCGCGTCGGAACACGTTTTTTCCCTCGCCCTGCACCTGAACTGCGACCCTCGCATGGCGACTCCGGCCATGCGGCCCTGGCTGCGCCCCCCCGTCTTCGGCCTCGCCATGATGCAGGCCCTTGCCGCTTCGCGCATTGTGGCGGATGACCGCGCAAAACACGGCGTCATCATGCCCGACGGCAGCAAGAAAATCGATCTGGGAGGAGAAGACACCATCAACATGCGCATGTTCGAGGCAACGGGAAGCGGAGCCCTGCTGCTCACGGAGGCCCTGCCGGGAGTACGTCGTTACTTTGAGCCGGGAAAAGAAGTCGCCGTATGGAAAGATGTGCCGGAACTCGTCGCCAGGACGCTCCATTATCTGGCACATGAGTCCGAATGTTCCGCAGTGGCGGAAGCAGGCCGGCGGAGATGCCTTGCCGAACATTCCATGGATGACACCGTGAAACGGTTCATGAAAATTATCCATGACAATTTGCCCGGCTGAGCCGTCATCCAGAAAAGAGAGCGTCCTTGACAAGACGGCAGGGCCGGTGAAATCCTTTTTCGCATCCCTTCCCTGTCAGGGAGGGGCCATCCGCATGCCCCCCGTCCGCCGGCTGACTCCGCCGCAGACGGAGAGGGGCGGCTGTGACTGAAACCTTCCAGGAGCATATAATGGGACTGCTTTCTCCGCGGACTCCAGAGCCTTTCGGATTTAAAAGCCCCGATGAAGCGGCTCGCGTCATCAATATTTTTCTTAACAACAATGAAAAACTGCGTCTTTTTGACGCCATTGCGGAAGCGGTCGAGCGTTTTCCGCATCAGGCCCTTCCCTTTCTGGTCGCTGCGGAAAAAGTCTATCACTCCATGGAAAATGCCAGCCGCTACGATCTGTACCAGAAACGGACTTTCGATTTCGGCATCCAGCCGGGAGACAAGGTGCTGGATATAGGCAGCGGACATCTGCCGTTTCCTCTGGCCACCCATCTTGCCGATCTCGCGATCAGGGACGGAAGCGTCGGACGAAACGGCATTCCCTTCCGCTATCAGGAGGGGAAACCCGTCTATGAATGCCCTGTGGAGCATACGCCGTTCAGGGACAAGGAATTCGACTTTGTCTACTGCTCCCACGTTCTTGAGCATTCTCCCGATCCCGCGCAGGCATGCAGGGAACTCATGCGTATTGCAAAGCGCGGCTATATTGAAACGCCGACCCGCGGCAAGGACATCTTCATGGTGACGGCGCAGGCTTCCCACCATCTGAATTACGTTGAACTGAACCATGATGTTCTGACGTTTTATCGCTACGAGCCATGGGAAATGCAGGGGCTGGGCCACGACATTCTCCTTCAGATGCACTGCCGCCCCCAGACGGACAGGGAACGTGCCTTTTCCGCCCTTCTTTATCTGTACCCCCGCCAGATCAACACCATGCTGCTCTGGGAAGACGATTTCAGGTTCAGGGTAAACTTCGACGTTCCGGCGGATATCTCATGACCGTTCTGCGCTCTTTCGCTTTGAAAAAGCCCGCAGTCGGGCAGGGCGAAGCTCCGCCGCAGTTCGCCTGCGGGCTGCAGACACGAGCGGCAGCGCAGGCTCCGGCGGCGTGAAACCTGCCGGCCGGACTCCCGCGTTCCGGCCGGCGCGCACTTTCAGTCACGAAAAGCTCTCAGGATGCGGGCTTCCTGTTCCATATCCGCCCGCAGATATACCTGCGCCACACGCCCCCGGCGCGCCCATTTTCTGACGGCCTTCTGTTCCCCGCAAATCCTCTTTTTCTGCTCTTCAGGATAAAATGAGGCGGAAACGACAAGCTCGGTGACCTGATCCTGATGCCGCTCCACCTGCGGCGTCGTATGCCATGAGCCGTCAAGCATGGAAAGCCGTTCCCTTGTCGCGGCGAGGATTTCGTCGGGCGTGCAGTGCCGGTAGGTAATGCCGCTTTGAAGGATATCTTCCGGCAGGCGTCTGTGAAGCCGCATCCTGAAACTTTCCCGCATGGTTATCCTTTCGCCCGATGGATGGAAAAACACCTTCGGAAGATAGAGCGCATCATAATGGGCAAATTCCCCATCCAGGGGCACGCAGTAATCGACGTACACCGTCGGGCGGCTGAACATCAGGGAAAGGACGTCAGGCCCGGAACTTGTCGATATGCACAAATCGCAGTTTGAAAAAAGCCATATGTCCATGAAGTCTGACCGGAAACGGCTTGCGTAGTCAATAATGCCGTCACCCCAGTCTATTTCCCTCTCCATGTCCCTGCCTGTCCTGATGACGTAATATCCCCTTTCCACCAGATACTGAGCTGTCTTGCGGTAATCATCAATATTTCCGTTGCGCAGCCGGGTCCACGAAAGTGTTTCCTTCGGATGATGCTGTTCCCCGTAGCCCGAGTCGCGCACATGCAGGCATGCAAACTTCGCATCGGCCGGGATGCCCATCTTTTCCAGTTCATTCCCCGCCCTGCACTGCTCCTGAAAAGAAAAGGAAAAGGCGGGACGCCCCCTGGACATGCGGGAAGCCGGATCACAGTAGAACCGGGGATTGGCCTTGCTGAACTCGTGCATCGCCGCGGCAGACCCCTCGGCCAGCCTGTACAACTGCGGGCCGACGGGCGAAAGCTCCAGAACATCCCCCCATTTTTCGGCCATATAGGTGTTTGCTACCGGCATTTCAGGGTCAAGCCCGATAATGTCAAGCGAGGCCGGAAGCAGCCTTGCCCCCTTGTACATGACATACAGCCAGGTATTCTGGATCAGGTGTCCGATGTTTTCCGTGAACAGACGGCCGAAACGCACCGGGGCCAGAGGAAAAAGAGCCAGCGCGGCATAGACGGCTATCCGCGCAGCCTCGTCGCAGAGCGTGCCGTCCTCCCCATGTGCCTGTGACGCCAGAAACGCCCTGTACCATGACCAGAGGGTTTGCCGCACCGCGCCCTTGTCCCACTCCCGCCGTGCGAGACAGTGCGGACAGTACCAGACTCCGCGATCCTCCCGCGGAAACAGGGGGCTGGTGACGGCGATCCTGCTTTCCTTCCGGCACGCGGGGCAGACATCCCTCAGCAGCATGACGGGCCGCCCTTCGTGGCTGACAAGGGAATCAACAACAGGGCTGAAGGGATAGTCCATGTCCATGCCCGTCCTGCGCAAGGCAGTCACCCAGCGGGGAAGCGCCGCTTCCCCGGCGGGGGGAAGCTCCCCCGTTGCAGAAAAGCCGGCAATACGCAGTCTCAACGCATACAGCAAGCCTGCGGCCTCTTTCGGCAGGGACGGCGCGTTCAGTTCCGCGACTTCCGGCGCAAGGGCATCACGTTCGCCGCAGGCAAAGCGCAGACAGGCAAAGGCAAGACGCTCATCATCCGGCAACGCCATTCCGGCAAGGCGCTCCGCGCACTCTTTCCATGCGCTGCCTGAATACAGCCCTTCACTGAGCATCTTTTCTGTTTCAGAACGCATATTCCCCCTCCATCGGCGTTGCCCGCCGGACATGGGCCTTTGATGCATGCTGCGGCTGAACGCCCCGGTCAGTCCTGAATATTTGCGGCTGAACCGGAGTCATGCGTTTTTCCGCACCCGCATGTTCCCGCCGGATCCCGCGGGAACGCGCGGACGGCGTATCCCCGTCTCTCCGGGGCGGCTTCCTGAAGATGGAGCGACCCCTGCCGCCCTTCCCCGGCGCCGTGCGCAAGATAATGAACAAACGGATTTTCGCCCTGACGGAAGACATCGCCATACCGTGCCAGATAAAAAAATGTGTTGAATCCGGGAGACGGATTCAGCCCTTCAAAAACCCCATGATAGAAAAAGTGGGTCAAAGGACGCATGCTGACGCCCTGCGGCTCCAGATATGTCTTGTGATAAAAATCGGCGTCGAAACGGCCCGAAGATTCCACACATGCCATCATTTCACGCATGACCAGCGAAACCTGCTGCCGGACGGGACGGAACTCCGGCTCTTTCCACCTGCAGGAAAGAGCGAGCAGCCCGATCCGTTCCTGGATACGGGCCAGACATGCCGGGTCAGCAGCATAGTCACTCTGCGCGGCCAGCAGAACTTCAAGCGCTCCGCGCGGATTGCCGAGACGTTCTTCGCAGAGGGCGCGGCAGAAAACGCCCCATACGCCCAGAGAGCTGCCGTGCGGAATACCGTGTTCGGCAAGAACGGAGCCGGCATCCTCCCACATGCGGGCATGGATCAGCGACAAAACCAGTATGCGGAAGCCCGCGACGACATCAGGCCCCTCTTTTTCCCCGTCTGGAGAGCCACCCCTGTCCGCAAGAGCCATGCACAGGCGCAGCGCGGTCGCGGCCGCCTCAGCTCCGGCATTGCGCTCTGCCTGCAGCAGGCAGAGCAGCCAAAGCCCCCGCGTATTTTCCGGAGCCGTTTTCAGCGATTCCAGACAGCTTTTTTCGGCGTCTGCCAGCCGTCCCATCGCGGCGCACCGCCACCCCCAGTCCAGCAAGACCTCCGCGGAAGGAGCGGTCTGAACCTGACGCCTCAACCTGTTCATTGCAAGCGCAGCCTCTTCGTTTTCGCCGCCGCATAACGCCGCACGCAGACTGTCAAGGGAATCAGCCCTCGGGCAGGGAACAACATCGGCTGTTCTGAAAATATTTTTTATCTTCAGGTTCCATGGATCTATTGCAACGGCTCGCTGCAAAACAGATTGCTGTTTTCTGAGAGAATAGGGAACAGCCCTGTTCAGGGGATGTGCGTTTTCGGCAAAAATCCAGTTTGGCCCACGAATATGATCAGTGCACACCGATACTTCTTCCTGAAGATTCTTCGGCAGCACATTATCATCAGAAAGATACGAAAAAATATAGCCAAAAAGATTTATCTGCGTTTTAATATCATATTCAATGGAAGCAGAGCCCCAGCGTATTGCACAGAGAACGTCAAAATAATCACGGCAGATCGCCGGCATCGTCATGCCGTTTTCTTTCAACGCTGCATTTAAATCGGAAGATGCGGCAATCCATTGAAAACCCATTTCCTTGCCGCCATGATCGGCTACAACAGCGACAAGCGCTTCCGGATCACGCTCCACTATCAACGAAGCCATTTCCTGAAGCTGCTCCATGGTGCGGCCATAACAGGCCCGGTATTCTCCGGGCCACGACTTTTTATTCTCTTCCCATGTACTTGAGTTTTCAGTATGTTTTGCACCAAAGCGGACAATATTGAACACAGGGCGGGCCGAGGAATCCTGTACGAAACCATGCAGGCGCACCTTGTTCAGGATATCCGTGTAGGCGGCTTCCGTATGCACGTCGGAAGTATAGGGATCAGATATGCCAATAGCCTTGCGCAGCAGCGACGACTGGGCGAACAGGGGCAGGAAGCTGCGGAACAGCTTCCTGCCTGCACCGCGCAGGGCAAACGACGCATAGTCCATAAGCCATTCCCAGCGCCCGAAAACATACGCGCCCGAGTCAAAGACCTGCATTCTGTAACCGTTGTCCCTGAATGTGCGCAGCACTATGGGATACTCCGGCAAAAACTGATCGAAAAAGGGATACCGCGTGAGCAGCGCGCAGGCACTGCCGACAGTCCATGACGTCGTCGAGTAAAAAGGCGCATATATTCTGAAGCCCTGCCGCCGCAGAAAACTTTCCGCTTCAGAGGCGTCGATGCCGTAAATCTCCTTTGCAGCCTCAAAAGAGTGAATGGCTTCCAGAAACAGCAGCCACACGTTGGGACGGCGCGCAAACCTGGGGATGTCGCTCCGCTCGTCCCGGCCGCTTTCATGTGTGTGTGTGTCAGAGACAAGAGGATAACGTACTGTTTTGTATTTCTTTTTCAAGTCATACAGAGAAAAGAGCAGGTAAATCAGCAGTATTGCTACAACAGCAGCATGCGACAGAACTATTGAAATCAATATGACTACAGTAAAAATAGCACTTACTGCAATAATTCGTAAATATAATTTATGAATATTTTCAAAGATAGTTCGTTCTCCAAAAACAGTCAGAAAAATACCGCACAGCAAACATGATAAAATATCTGATACTTGAAGACCAAACCAGTAAAAAGGCAATAGAGAGTTTATTGGTTCTGAAATCAATGCGACAACAAACCATGCAATCAGCCCAAAAGCCATAACTGCCATGACGGCATTACGAATCTGCCTGTTGGTAAAATGCTCAACATTTACCGACAGAAATGCAATAGTAGGCGCAACGCAGGAAAGAAACAGCATAATACCTGAAAATGATGCAAACTGCCACAAAAACCGCATGATAACCCTCAAGCAGAGTTACTGTCTCTTTCCGAAGGAGTCAGACAAACCGAATGAAAAAGCGTATTTCCGTCACCGTCCGGCATCTTGCGCATTCATCACAAAAAAACACTTTCATGCCCCTTGCAATTCCGATATGAAGCAGATCTGAACAGGCGCAAAAGCATTTTCTTTCCGCCACAATGTGAAAACACGCATAATCCCTGCCCGCCGAAGCGCATGCGCCTCTCCATTCCCGCTGCATCGCAAAAACACCATATCACATTGACGATACCTCTCTCCAGCATATTCTCGCAGCAGAAAACACATATTATCCATTCGGCAAGGTCATCCCTGTACGCCGGGC
>UMHC01016807.1_pt1 | contig 35831 bp, 39 predicted proteins | sample 1965381 | NCBI WGS metagenome assembly UMHC01 (sample SAMEA4836083, study PRJEB28245) | human gut metagenome | biome: gut microbiome; material: fecal sample | place: Denmark | collected 2008 | reverse complement strand
AGTTGTGTGTCACAACTACCATCCTGCCTCGAAAAACCCCTGTCGGGGAGTGGCCTTTTTATACATGGGATAAAATTTTGGTAGGCTGACAGGCATCCAAAAGGAGGAAAACAATATAGCAAAATTTTCTGTCGTCACACCCCACCATGATTTAGCTGCCCTTCAATTTTAGCAACTCGTCGTCCAGGCCGTAGCGAACCATCTCAATTCGGTCATTATGCAGAGATACAAAATCGCCGGTCATCATAGGCAACCGAAATGGAAAAAAAGCCGGATTGTTCAGGAGCAGCACCATTGACCCCTTGGCCTCAGGGGTGGCCCAAAGGGCTGATTCGAGCATCAGGATGGCCAAGTCTGATTCGACAATGCTCACCGGAACAGTTTTCTCATAGCAGCCTTTGCTCTGGGAATCCTTTAGGACATCCCAGGCGATAAAGGAACGAATGACGAACCGGCCATAACGGCTTACGGTTTGCCGGTCGCCATACTGTTCCTTCAGGCGGTTGATTATCTGAGTCTGTGTCAGTTGATCCTGTAAGGCCAGCAATCGGCCGATCTGGCGAGCCACATTGAACCAGAAGGGATAGACCACCGAAACCATCCCCCAATGAACCGCCAGAGCCATAGACGGATTTTTCCGCAAAAAAGCCAGTGCGGCATCCCGGAACGGGATCAACTCGGGGTCAGGGGATACCCAGATCTTCATCAGGTTGTTGACGACGAAGGTCCGCGTCTGATTGCTTCGTGTACTTGGCCGCCACCCGTTTTTTCTACTTCCAGCACTCATTTTTAGACCGTAAAAACAGCTTAGTCAACGTTATTGGACAGTCACAGACGGCAGAAGTCTCCTTGGCGGCCAAGTACACCTTATCGCCGCATTATGGACAATCTTTGCTGAATGATTGCGCGCGGTTGCGGAACGTCGATCGGGCCATGCAACTGCGTTTTGCCGCTTCCGTTGTGGAAATCCGCCGTTGTTTCCACAGAGCATAAATGTCAGCAAAATCAGGAGGAAGCGGCTTGGGCTTGTGCCCGAAACGGACGCCGTTGCGTCGAGCAGCCGCTATGCCTTCCGCCTGTCTCCTGCGTATGTTTTCCCGCTCGTTCTGGGCCACAAAGGAAAGCACCTGCAACACAAGGTCGGCAATGAATGTGCCGAGCAAATTCTTGTCCCGCCGGGTGTCAAGCAGGGGCATGTCCAGAACCAGGATGTCCACACCTTTTTCCTTGGTCAGTACTCGCCACTGTTGCAGAATCTCCTCATAATTACGGCCAAGCCGGTCAATACTGGTGACACAGAGCTGGTCCCCGGGTCTGAGTGTTTTGAGCATGGCCTGATACTGCGGGCGCTGGAAATCCTTGCCCGACATTTTGTCCATGAAAATATGACCTGACGATATGCCCTGTTGCTCAAGGGCAATACGCTGGCGACTCTCGTTCTGATCCGTACTGGACACGCGGATGTATCCATAAGTTTCTGCCATGACAGTTTCTCCTCTCAGTAGATGCGTGTTCTTCACAGTTCTTCATCTGGGATATCGGCAACAATGAAGCTGTCGCGTTGTTTGTGCTTCGAGGGCGGCGGGGGTGTGTCTTGCTTTGGGATTTTCCGGATTCCTCGCTGGCGTCTGGCCTCGGCCAGGTATTTGTTCAGGGTCTGAGGCTTTATCTCAATTCCTTTCTCGTACAACTTTTCGATGATTTCCTGTGTGCCGAAACCGCGCTTCTTCATACGCTCCAGTGTCGGTGCCAGAGCAAAGACTGCTTCCTTTACGGACATGGTTCGATTCCCGTCCAGTGTGACGGAAGCGGGTTTGAGAGTGGCGAATTCCTGTCTGATTTCCTTCAACTGAGTCGCGGTAATGGTCATGGTGCTTTTCCTGTGGTTCGCCGGGGCCATGCCCCGGATTGGTGTTTTGTTTTTCCGGTCGAGCGGGACGGTCGCCCACGCTTCACGCAAGTGAAGCATAGTGGGCTATATCTTCGGCCTGTGCGAAGATTTCTCCCCGACGCCTTACCTCATCCTCATGCCACGGGCGGTCATCGCCTGCCGACGCTCCCTGTCCCGCGCCTCCTGCTCCTGCCGCTGCCGCTCATCTTCCTGCTGCCGCTGAAGCTGTTCGGCCCGCCTGCGTTCCACGAACTCGATATGCAGCGGCCGGATTTCCGGCAGACGCAGAAATTCCCGATAGCCTGCCATAATTCTCCTCATTTTCTTCAACTGTTTCTCCAGCTCCTCTTTTTCCTCACGGCTTTGTTTTCTGTGGGCCGTGTATCCCGCTTCAAGCCGCGTCAGCTTTCCGCGAAGGGTATCCACTTCCCGTTGCAGAATTTCCTTCTCTGTCTGGACAAGGTGTTTGACGGCAAGCGCCTTTTTCAGTTCTTCAATGAGGGAAGAGGCTTTTTTCAGCACGGACGGATAATTGAAAAGTGAGGCTTTCGGCAGGGAATGCTCATCCCGAAGGACTTTTTCCGCCTCCTCGGCCTGCCGCTCATACGCTTCGATGCTCTTTTTCAATTTCTCTTCGCGTTGCCCCAGAAGTCCAAGTGACCGCAGGGAATCCCGCATCAGCACAGCGACTTCCTGCGCCAGTCGTGCCAGTTCCTCTTTCTGTTGTTTGAACTCGCGGGTATCCAGATGCTTTTTGGCGGAACCGGGCGTCTGCTCCACGCCTCGTTCAATGGCAAAACCTCGGCTTTGCAGATAGGCGGGAAGTTCAGATTGCAGTTTTCGCAGACTCTGGCGCGTATAGATTTTGTTGGCGTTGAGTCTCCCGTCCTGCGTGACCGGCACATGGAAAAAGTGCATATGCGGTGTCTTTTCATCCATGTGAACCATTGCGGAAACGACATTCTCCGCGCCCACAAACTCCGTGAGAAAGGCTTTGCTCTCCTCAAAGAAACGCCTTGTTTCCTCCGGCGTGAGAGCATCAAAAAACGCCTTGTCCGAGGTGACGATAAGCCCGCACATGCGCACGGCGTCCTTTCTCACGGCCTTGACCAGCAGGAGGTCGTCAATGCGATTCTGAATGGCCTCGGCATAGTTCGACGAGGCGGCTTCGTGCAGCTCGTAGTTCGCCGCGCTTCTGTCGTAGTCAATATCGGGGTTGCTGTGGCTCTCCCGCTCCCGTCGGTTGTGGCTCTGGATGCCGCGTATGGCCTCCTTCTTGAATTTGTCCATGTGGAGTACGAGATAGGACATGGCAATACTTCCTTGTATCAATGGATGTCCCGTTCTTTCTGTGACAGGAATGCGGGACACTTTTTCAGTTTACGCGGGACAAGAATTGAAAATCTGTTCGGATTTGGCTGGACTTCATGGGATGACAGATACGATGAATATTGCAGGTGTCCCGCTGTACCGCTGCCTAAGCACCGGTACAGCGGGACACCAGGAAAATGGTCAAGCGAGACCTTCCAGTTTTCTTTTCAATCTGTGGACAGACGATTTTGATTTTCCCATTTCCTCGGCGCAGTCGCGAATGCTGTATCCCTCGCCAAGCAGCCTTTTCAATTCCTCCAGTTCAACATCTTCAATGTCCCGAACCCGCCAATGCAGGGCATTGCCTTCGGTAATCAGGTTGGCTTCAAAGGGTTTGGCATCATCGCCCAATATGCCCCGTGCCTTGGTCAGATGAACTTCAAAACGTGCGCCTTCGGCCATGCTGTATTCCCGGGGCCTGCGCAGACTGATCACCGTGTCCATGATATCTTCCCTGGCGCTGGTGCCGCGTTGATCGCCGGATTTTCCGGCATGATGGATAAGCAGGACGGTCATCCCTCTGCGGCGTAATTCCAGCAGCCACGCCTGCATGGTCTGCCATGACTGAGACTCGTTTTCCTTGCCGGTGCGGCACAAGGTTGCAATGTTGTCCAGCACAACCATGTTTACGTCTTTCAGAAACGGCTCAATCATGGTCTGTCCGCTGGCTGTGGACAAATCCGGCATGGGGCAGGGCTGTAGATCCGGTGTGATGAGCGCCATGTTTTTCAACGTATGCGGAGGAACAGACATGCCGTTGACAAGAGCGGAAAGACGGTTCTGCATAGACGTGGCGGGCATTTCCCCATCCACATACAGCGTTCGCTTGGGCATCGGCGCACGCCAGTTGAACACGGCTCCGCCGGAAGCCACCGCAACGGCGATGCTCAACGCGGCGAATGTCTTGCCTATACCGCGCGGAGCGTACAGGATGCCTATGCCCTGTACCGGAAGAACGGGCGATAAAAGATACCCCCGTTCAGGTATGGACATGGAAAGAAATTCGCCCATGTCCAGAGCGATAAGACCTTGCTGTTTGATCAGCGCCGTTTCCAGTTGCGAACGGACGGCCTCAATGCCTTCTATCTGGTGAAGGTCATTAAAATCTGTACCGTTGGCGTCGGTGAAGTGGGGAAACAGAAGTTGAGCGTTTGCAAGTCCGGCTGCCTCTTCCCCCTTCCTGAGTCCTGCTTCGTCATTGTCGCCGCAGATGATGATTGTCTTGTCCGGCAATCGTTCTTTCACCGTCTTGGCCACTCTCGCGAGATTGTTTGCGGAAAAGGCCACATAAACCGTCCAGCCTGTGGCAAGATGGATACTTGTGCCTGTGGCAAAACCCTCACAAACGGCAACGGGCTTTTCCGGCTGCCCCTGAATGATGAATTGTCCTCCAGATACCTTGCCGCCCACGAGAAAACGCTTTGTTCCATCAGGATAGACGCGTTGCAGACTTTGCAGATTGTTTGCGGCATCCATAACAGGAATAAGCAGAGAGCCGTCCCGTGACTGCCGTATGCCTTCCAAATCCGGAATGCCCTTGCGGCGCAGATAGGGATGATTGGCGTCGCACATTCGTGCCGAGTTCCATTCCTGTCTGGCCAGTTGAGCTGCTTCAGCATGGCGTTCGGCATATTCCGCTTCGCGTTGCCGCTGTATGGAGTGTTGACGTTCCCGCCATGCGGAAAGTTCAGACACGGAAAGCGTTTGCTTTTCTTCTGTGCAGAACGTGCCCTGTTCACCATTTTCCCAGTTGCACCACCAAAGCGTCGCAGGGACATCGACATGCGCGATATATGCGCCGTTTTGTTTGTGCGGTTTGGTCTGGGTAGGACAACGATGCAAGTTCCCGTCCGCCATGATTTCGGCCGGAATCAATCCCTTGTCGGTCAAAATGTCCCGAAAGGTTTGCAGGGGATTATTCATGATTCTCTCCCTGACGGCCAAGGCTTTCGATAAATGCGGCAATTTCCTCCGCCCGCCAGACTGTTGTTCTGGGACCGAGCTTCACGGGTTTGGGATAACGTCCTGTGCGACATCCCTTCCACCATGCACTCTTGCTTATGGGAATCATGCTGAGAACCTGAGGCAGACGCAGAAGGCCGTGGACGGGAATGGGTGCTTGATGCTGTTTCATAAAAAAATCTCCTGAATCTGGTTGGACTTCAGGAGAATCTGGCACACGTCAAACAATTCCCGTGAGGGAATCGGACGGGAAAATGACGGGAAAATCTAAAAAAGACGGGAACACAGCAGGCTGGTCACGCCTTGATTATGGCATATGTCTCCGCTTCCTTGAGGAGCATATCCATCAAATTGCGATAGGATTTGTCGTCCCTGTACTCTTTGCCCGCAAGCAAGCGCCCCACATGCGTCTTTCTGCCCTGCGGGGTTCTGTGACTGGTCTCGGATTTTTGAGGACCACACCAGTACAGGAGAACATAAGCGATGACCGCAAGAGGATACTTTTCTTTCATGGCGTCACGGACGGCGGCATCCGGCCTTCCTTCCCAAAAGGCCCTGGGAATATGAAAAACGAGTTTGCCATCATGCGGTGCCCTTTCACACAGGGGAACTGCCACCGCTTTGTCGGCAACGGAGGATTCCGGCGGAGCTGTCCGTAAAACGGCTTCCACAAGAGCGCGAGTGATGCCCTTCGCTTCCCGGCGTAAGGGATAATAACGGAGGGCTCTTGACTAGCTGATATACCCTAAAAAGGTTATTTGGCTAATCATGACAATGAAAAACAAATACGCATACCGTTCAAGAATTTCCGAGGCAAAAATTCGGCAACTTGTGAAACTTTTTTCTGTCGATTTGACAGCTTCCCAGATCGCGAAATTGTCTGGAGTCAACCGTAATACCGTTAATCGCTATCTGACGGCCTTCAGAGAAAGAATTGCTTGTTACTGTGAGGCAGAATCTCCCGTAAAAGGTGAAATCGAAGTCGATGAAAGTTACTTCGGTGCTCGACGTATTCGAGGTGTCCGGGGACGTGGGGCGCGAGGAAAAACCATTGTTTTCGGCCTGTTCAAACGTAACGACAAAGTCTATACGGAAATCGTTCCTGATTGCTCCAAAGCTACTCTCCAGGGAATTATCCGGGGACGGGTTGGACTTGAAAGCGTCATTCACTCAGATGGGTGGCGAGGCTATGACGGTCTTGTCGATTTGGGGTACCAGAAACACTTTCGTGTCCAACATTCTCATAACGAATTCGCCAGCAAGCACTCGCATATCAACGGAATAGAAAGTTTCTGGGGCTTTGCCAAAACACGATTGATTCGATTTCGTGGACTACCGAAGCATACATTTTATTTTCACTTGAAGGAATGTGAATTTCGGTTTAATCACAGGCAAGACAACATCTACCTTCTGGTGTTGAAAATGCTCAGAGAAAACCCTCTCAGCTAGTCAAGAGCCTAACGGAGATATCTGATAGCAACGTCCCTATCCACCATTATGCTATCGACAAAGATATGCGCAATGAAGTGATAACTTGAGGCGGGAATGGAGAATATCGGCTTCTCAAAGAGAGGCGAGTCCGGTGAATACTGCTCGAAGATATCTTCTGTTTTCAGCCTCTCCAGACTGTTGAACAGAAATTCTCGTTCCTTGGGAAAGACAGACGCCGTATCTTCAAAGGATTCCTCAAGAATAACATCCAGTCCATATCGCAGGGAGTTAAGAGGAACAACTGTCGATATCGTTCTGAAAAATTCCATCACATCAAAGCCAAGCAAATATGTCTGAATGCCCGCATCCGGGTCTGGCACTGAAGGAAATTCCGGCATCTGCGTTCCATATGCGACATGACTGCCCGCAACAAATGCCTGCCAGCAATTTTCATAGGTCGTGTGCCATAGCCCCAGAGGCTGAGCGGCGTCAGGCCAGAGTGCCTGAACAAGCATTTCGCCTTCTCTGGCGGTCAGGCCATACGCCTGCCGCACTCTGCCTATGGTCAAGTTCTGTCGGTCTGTCATGGAGGAAAGGATAGCCTGTCGCCAAAAGATGGACAACAAAAAAACAGCGGCAGGAATTGTTATCTACCTTCCGTGCCGCTGGTTATCGGAAACAGGCGTTATCAGCTATACCACGCCCGGATGATATCCCTGTCGTCATAGCCGTATTGTCTCATACGGTCCTTTTCTTCTTCGCTCCAGCCTGTGTCGTTGCTCGTCACCTGTGTCTCGCCTTCTATTTTCCCGATGGAGATACGAACATCACGGTCGCTCATGGTGTCCTCTGTCATGCCTCCTCCCTGCTTCTCTTCTGTTGTATGTTGCGTAATCCGTCCAGATAGTCAGCCCATGCCTGCATCATCTTTCGGCGCTCAGGCAGATATTCCGCGTAATTGTATGCCGCCCGCACTTCGTTCTGTTCTCCGTGGGCAAGCTGCCGCTCTATCCAGTCTCGGTTGTAGCCGAGTTCGTTGAGCAGTGTGGATGCGATGGAGCGGAAGCCGTGGACGCTCATTTCGTGTTTCTGATAGCCCATGCGCCGAAGCGCATTGAGCATGGTCGCATCGGAAATGGGCCGTACCTCCGTGCGGATGGAGGGAAAAAGGTATGTTCCCTCCCCGGAATATTTTTGAAGTTCTTGGAGAATGACCATTGCCTGTCGGGACAGGGGCACAAGATGCTGGCGGCGCATTTTCATGCGTTCGGCAGGGATACGCCATTCCCCGGCCTCAAGGTCAAATTCCTTCCATTGAGCGGCCCTCAGTTCCGTGGGACGGGTGAAGACCAGCGGAGCCAGCTTCAAGGCACAGACCAGAGGGAAATAGCCTTCGTAGGCGTCGATGTCCCGCAGAAGCTGACCGACTTTTTCCGGTTCCAGCACCGCCGCCCGGTGGACAGTTTTTCTCGGCCTCAAGGCTCCTCGGAGATCGGCTGCGATATTGTGCTTTGCCCGGCCCGTGATGACTGCATAGCGGAACACCTGATTGATGATTTGCAGCACTCTCCGGGAAGTCTCGTAGTTTCCCCTCTGCTCCAGAGGCTTGACCACGTCCATAATATCCCGTGTTTCCAGCTTGGCAATGTGCGTTTTGCCGATGCGCGGAAAGATGTAGGTTTTCAGCCGGTACATGACGGTTCCCTGATGCTTTTCGGAAAACTCCGCCATGCGGGTTTCATGCCATTCTCTGGCGATATTCTGAAAACTGTCGCGTTCCGCCATGACTCTGGCCTGTCGCATCTGCCGTTTATGGTCTGACGGGTCGATGCCTCTGGACAACATACGCTTCGCGTCTTCGCGGCGTTCTCTGGCATCCTTGAGAGATACGGTAGGGTATTCCCCAAAACTGAGCAGCTTGCTCTTTCCGTCAAAACGGTAGGCCATTCTCCAGAGCTTGCTTCCAGTGGTGGGAATGAAGAGAAAAAGACCGCCGCCGTCGAAATATTTGCGGGGTTTCATGTCGGGTTTCAGACTGCGGATATGGGTATCGGTAAGAGGCATGGGCACTCCTTGGCTGTCGTTGGACGAAGAAATACCCACATGGATAAAAATATTTTTGATTCCGCGCGGTTATACATGTAGGTATCAGAAATGTCATACCACATTTCTACCTACGGATATACCCATAAAATATTTGGATGCAAGCGGACGAAGTTGGACTTCGGGAAACCGTACTGGAAAGAAAAAATAAAGAACGCCAAAATGTTATGCATCTTGGCGTTCTTTATTGTACTCAAATTTGGCGTCCCCAGGCGGATTTGAACCGCCGTTGACGGCGTGAAAGGCCGTGACAGCCATTTTGACAGACCTTGCCCCACTTTTACTAGAATATATATTTCACATAGTTATTTCACTTTTTCTTTTCTAAAAAGCCGCCGACTTCGATTGGACTTTATGCCGTTTGTGGGGCATAGTGTGGGGCAGATGAAAGCGGCTATTTTCGCCGTTATCAAGGAATTAATGCCCATCCTATCCTGTATATGTGGGGGCATAGCACACCCAAAGAGGTCAAGGGCAATATGGCAAGCAGAAAAAGACAGGCGGTCGTAGGCTATGCAGGCGTGTATTTTGTTGAAGTCCCCCGTTCCACAGGGCATGGGATGGAAAAGGTCTATTATGTTCGATACCGTAAACAGGGAAAGCTCATCGAGGAGAAAGTCGGAGGACAATACCGCGACAATATGACCGCCGCCAAGGCCTCCAGCATCCGTGGTTTACGCATGGAAGGCAAAGACGCCTCCAATGAGGAAAAACGCGCTGCTGTTCGCGCCGCAAAGATGGCTGAAGAATCACGATACAGTTTCGACAGGCTGTGGAGCCTGTTCGAGGAAGCCAAAAGTTCCAATCGCTCCATCAAGGATGATCGCATCCGCTTCAACCTTCATATCGCTCCTTCTCTGGGGACGAAAAGCATTCCCGAACTGACCATTCACGACATAGACAAGTTACGCGCCAAACTGGAAAAAGCGGGAAAATCGCCACAAACAGTCAAGCATGTTCTGACATTGGTCAAACGTATCCTGAATTTCGCCTTGCAGAAAGGCTATGTTGATTCCATTCCCAGCACTCTCCGCATCACCATGCCCACAGTGGACAACAAGGTCACGGAGAATCTTACCCCGGAACAAGTCCAAAATCTGCTGAAGGCGTTGGACGAAGAGCCGGATCAGACGCTGGCTTCCCTTGTGCGTCTGGCGCTGTTCACCGGGATGCGTCGTAGCGCCCTTCTCAATCTGCAATGGGAAGACCTTGATTTTGAGCGGGGATTCATCACGTTGCGAGGCTCGGTCGCCAAGAAAGGCAAAACAGAGACTATACCCATGAATGACCAGGCACGGGCTATTCTGACCGCTCTGCCACAGACCAGAAGCCCCTACGTTTTCCCCGGTCGGTATGACGACAAGCCGAGGGGCAATATTACGGATATGCTCAAGCGTGTGAAAGAGAAGGCCGGATTGCCCGAATCGTTTCGCCCCCTGCATGGCCTGCGCCATTCCTTTGCCTCGTGGCTGGCCAGCTCCGGGCAGGTTTCCATGTACGAGCTGCAAAAATTGCTGACCCATTCCAGCCCGCAGATGACCCAACGCTACGCTCATTTGCATGATGACGCGCTGAAAAAGGCTTCCGGTGTGGCCGGGGCGCTGTTTGACTCGGTGCGGCCCCCTTCTCAAGGGGATAAGGATGCGGTAGAAGCAGAACAACCAGCATCCAAGGCAATCAGCAAGAAAAACCGTTCAGAATAACAGCATGGAAACCGACATACCAATTTCGCAGCAGCCTGCTGCGAAATTGGTTCCGGAGCAGAGCATGGTAAAAAATACTCCCATCCCGACAAATTATGACGTGATTCTGGAAGAGTTGAAAGCTCAGGTTCACGCCGCCCGGATGCGGGCCGCGCTTGCGGCCAATAGCGAACTTGTGGGTCTTTATCTGAGCATAGGTCGCAAAATTCTTGAACAACAGCGCCGGGAAGGATGGGGGGCCAGAGTTATTAGCAAACTGGCTGATGACTTGCGGGCAGCCTTCCCCGACATGAAAGGATTTTCCCCTCGCAATTTACTTTATATGAAGCAAGCCGCTGAAATTTTTGGGGAACGTCCAATTTCGCAGCAAGTTGCTGCGAAATTGCCCTGGGGCCATATCATGGTGCTTATCAACAAGCTCAAGGCGGAAAACGAGCGCCTCTGGTATGGCCTGCAAGCTATAGAGCATGGCTGGTCCCGTGCTATTTTAACCATGCAGATAGAAAGCGGCTTGCACGAACGCCAAGCCACTTCGCTTAAAATCAGCAATTTCCAAGACCAGTTGCCTGCCCCCCAATCGGATATGGCGTACGCGGTTCTGAAAGATCCGTATATTTTTGATTTCCTGTCCGTGGGTGAAAAAGCGCAGGAACGAGAAATTGAACGGGAACTGGTCAAACATATTACTGAATTCTTGCTCGAACTTGGTTCGGGTTTTTCCTATGTAGGCAAACAAATTCATCTTGAAGTTGCCGGAGAAGATTTCTTTTTGGATCTTTTGTTTTACCATCTCAAATTACGCTGTTATGTTGTTATTGAACTAAAGGCAGGCCCGTTTAAGCCAGAATATGCCGGCAAACTCAATTTTTATTGCTCTGCTGTGGATAATGAACTTCGCCATGAACAGGACAATCCGACTATTGGCCTTATCCTGTGTAAAAACAAGAACAAGTTGCTTGCTGAATATGCTTTACGAAATATAACAACGCCTCTTGCCGTGTCAGAGTATACTCTAACACGGGCCATTCCTGAAGAACTCAAGACGAGCCTGCCCAGTGTTGAAGAAATTGAAAAAGAACTGGATACAGATAAAAAGGAATAGCTCATGCTACCTTCATCAACAAAGCTGACCATTTTTCAGCGTGGTATAGCCCAAAAATGTGTTGTATTTTGTACATATGTCATAACTATCTCTGTAACAGCATTTATTCTTGACTGGTTGGACAAGAAAACTTTTCTTAATATCATCCATGAAGCGAATAAACAAGGTTCTATTTCCGAACAAGCTGTCAACGCATTTACCATTCTCATTAACGCACGCGATGAAAAATTTTTCCTCGATCTCATTTTTATTGGAACATTTTGTGGAATCATAGGTTTACTCATTATCCGGCAGGTTGCAAAACTGCAATGGTCAAGGCCGGTTATTCTCCCCAAGGTTATTGAATTCAAACAGGCTATGCAGCATATTGGCATACATACTCCTGAAGACAGAATAGACTTCGTTCGCAAGCAGGGAATTCCTATTTTTATTGCCTCCAAACCATTTCTTGAAATGGAACAATATAGTATCCCTGTACGCCTCTATACCTTCGCATACAACTCAACTCTGAGCGATGCGAATATTTTCAGCACCTATATCGGTCAACAACGTTTGTGTCTTGATGCTGCCGATTATGAATATCTTCTGGAAAAGTATGGACGGGAGGCTCTTTCTGCCTATACAGCGCGTATCCGCGATCTGGAAGAGACCATTACCAACCTGCAGGGCGCACTCTCGGTACAGCAGACAAAAATGAATGATGTCATGGAACAAAATCAAATATTACTTGCCGAAAAAGCCGAATATCAGAATAAAAAGCGAACCCTTTCCGGCAGAGAAAAGAGTCTGGAAAGTCGGGAAAACGCCAAACGGCCTGTCCGGCGTGTTATTTATCCTCTGGTGAACCGATTGGTTGCCGAGGCCGAGCCTGGAACCAAGTACACCCGCACCAAAATTCAGGAAGAATTTTTACGGGAACTCGAAGCCTTCCCGGAACTCAAGCCCGCTGTTCAGGATGCGCTTCATACACCCCAAAAAGCCAAAAGCAATACCCCCTTTGAGTTGGCAGGTTGGGCAATGGAAGAAGTTCGCCTTGCCTTGGGCGAGTACTCTCAAACAAGTCCAGGACGCGACAAGGAACATTGAAACTTCGCTCAAATCTCTTGCTTCTGTGAAACATTTTTTGCGATTCCTCACACAACTCGCCATTTCTTAATCATTTGAGATAATTCAATAAATAAAAAATCTTCGAGTTTTGACAGAACTCGGAGATTTTTTCCTTTCTCCGGCACAGCGCCGGGAATTTTCTTCTCTTTCAAGGCCGGTATCCTTCCTTCAAACGCCGCCTCATGCGGACAATCTCGCGAAAGAAGGATACAACCATGATTCCCAAGCAAAAGCTCAACACCCAGGAAGCTGCTGCCTATCTCGGCATTCAGCCCAATACGCTTGAAGTCTGGCGCTGCAAGCATAAAGGCCCGCGCTACGCCAAACTCGGCACCCGCGTGCTGTATGACAAGGCAGACCTTGACGAGTTCTTCGCGTCCCGCTCCATAGAAACGCTGGAAAGCACCAAACGCGACCGCCGTTACAGGAACCAGCGATGATCCCCCAGCTTTTTCATGACTTGCAGTTTATGCCTGCCGACTTTGGAGATGAGGCATGAACGCCGACATTCTGCACAGTTTTGCCGAGTGTCTGCGTTCAGCGGGGCTGGAGGTCGAGGCCGTTCAGGCCGACGGCCTCCTGCACCGTTGCGGCACAACGGACAGGCCCCGGCGCAGGGACGGCGCATACAAGGCGTTTCTGGACGCTCCGGCCTCCCTCTGGTGGAAGAACTGGCGCACCGGCGATGAGGGAACGTGGACGGCCAGGCCGGAAAAGGAATTGACCGCCGCCCAGCGCAAAGCCCTGCATGAACGCATCCGGGCCATCAGAGCGCACAACGAAGCCGAACAGGCCCGCCGCTGGCAGGCAGCCGCAAAGCTGGCAATCAGTATCTGGAATCATGCCAGTCCTGTCGGGGACAACCATCCTTACCTGCAAAGAAAGGAAGTCCCGGCCATCGGCCTGCGGCAGACGGAGGACGGGCGACTTATTGTTCCCCTGCTGAACCAGTCCGGAAAAATCCAGAGCCTGCAATTCATCCTGCCGGACAAGCCTGCCGAAGGTACGGACAAGTTCTTTCTCAGGGGCGGCAAAACGTCCGGCGGCTTCTTCTCCATTCCTGCCAAAAACGGAACCAAAGACGGACCCTTGCTCATTGCCGAAGGCTATGCCACAGGGGCAAGCCTGCATCTGGCTACCGGACACGCCGTGCTGATCGCCTTCAACGCCGGAAATCTGGAAGCCGTCGCCCGACTAGCCCGTGCCCGGTATCCGGATCGGGAAATCCTGCTTTGCGCGGACACCGACTGCGAAACCGTCAAACCCGACGGCTCGCCGTGGAATCCCGGCAGGGAAGCGGCTTCCAGCGCGGCGCAGGCTGTGGGCGGCAAGCTGGCCCTCTGCCCGGCACATGACGGCAGGGCGACGGATTTCAACGATCTGCACCGGCTGCGTTCTCTTGAGGCTGTCCGCGCTGTCATTGCATCCGCCCGCAAGCAGGATACCGATTGTCCCATGCCGGAAGGCTTCTTTCTTGTTCCCGATGGCAAACGCGCCGGACTGTACAAGCTGGAAACCAAGCCGGACGGCGAGATGAACGAAGTCCGCATCGGGCCTCCGCTCTCCGTGAGAGGCATGACCCGCGACAGCGAGGGCAACGAGTGGGGCCTCATGCTGGAATGGGCTGACCCGGACGGCAAGAAGCATACCTGGCCCATGCCCATTGAGCTGCTCTTTCGGCAGGGCGCGGACTGGTACAGCAGCCTGGCTTCCGGCGGCTGGTTCGGTAATCCCGTTGCCAGAAAAAAGCTGGTGGATTTTCTGGCCGCTGTCAGACCTGTCCGGCGCATTCGTTGCGTTCCCCGTACCGGCTGGGACAAGGCCGCCTACATCCTGCCGGATGCCGTGTACGGCAACACCTCTGGCGAAAGCGTGGTGCTGCAATCCGCGCATCACGGCGATCTGTACCGCACCGCCGGAACTTTGGATGGCTGGAAGGAGATAGCCACACTCTCCATCGGCAATTCCCGTTTGAGCTTCGCCCTGTGCGCGGCCTTCGCCGGGCCGTTGCTGCGTCTGGCCGGTCTGGAAGGCGGCGGCTTCAGCTTTGAGGGAGGATCATCCTCCGGCAAGACAACGGCCCTCCAGATTGCCGCGTCCGTCTGGGGCGGGCCGGAACACGTCCGAAGCTGGCGCGCCACGGACAACGGCCTTGAGAACATTGCAGTCCTGCACAACGACAATGTGCTGATTCTGGATGAAGTCGGACAGGTCAACGGCAAGATTCTGGCCGAATGCGCCTACATGTTGGCCAACGGTCAGGGCAAGGGACGTTCCAGCCGCGAAGGCCATCTTCGCAAATCCCATTCCTGGCGTCTGCTTTTTCTCTCCAGCGGTGAACTCGGCCTGGCCGACAAGCTGGCCGAAAACGGGCTGAAGTCCAGAGGTGGACAGGAAGTCCGCTTTGTCGGGCTTCCCGTGGATACGTCCATGCTCACAGAACTGCACGGTTTTCCTCATGCCGGAGCCGTGGTCAACCGCCTCAAGGAGTTGACCGATCTTCATTACGGCCACGCGGGCCGCGCCTTTCTGCACAAACTGACCGAACCCGACACCATGACCACGGTTTTGTCCGAGCTGCAACCGGCTCTTGCCAACACGGTTAATCGTCTTGTGCCTGCCGGAGCGGACGGACAGGTGCGGCGCGTGGCCCAACGCTTCGCGCTTTGCGGACTGGCCGGAGGTCTGGCCGTGCAGATGGAGATTCTGCCCGCCGACTTTGACGCTCCAGGCTGTGCCGAACACTGTTTTCATGACTGGCTGGCCGCGCGCGGCGGCATCGGCGCTTCAGAGAACGCGGCCATTCTGGCCGCTGTACGTCTGTTCATCGAGCAGCACGGAGCAAGCCGTTTTCAGGACTTGGACACACAAATGTCCACATGCCCCAACCGCGTTGGTTTTAGACGTAACGTCCGGGACATCACCGAATATATCGTGTTGCCGGAATCGTTCAGAGCCGAGATTATCAAAGGTTTTTCACCCCGGCGCGCGGCGGCTGTGCTTCGCAAGGCCGGATGGCTGCAACTCAGTGACGGCAAGAATACCACAAAGCGCGAATTGCCCGGCATGGGCAGGATCAGGGCCTACGTTCTCGTTTTGCCTGATGAAGGCAGCAGTGATGATGAACCGTCATAACCGTATCCAAAAATTGCGTGGGCATGGTGGGCAGGTGGGCAAAAGCCCATGCGACATCTGTTTGTTACGCCCACCTGTAAGAAATCAAAGGTGGGCACGAAAAAAAGGTGGACGCGCTTTTTTCTTGTTATCCCTTGCCTCGCCCCTGTGCCCACGTCGCCCCCCCCCAAAAAAAACGGAGAAAACAATGTCACTCCTCGTCTTGCATATGGACAAATTCAAGAAAGACGCCATTCGCGGCATTCAGTCGCACAACCGGCGCGAACGCGAAAGCCATTCCAACCCCGACATTGATTACAGCCGGAGCGTGGGAAACTACGACCTATGCGACAATAGCTCCTCTAGTTATGCCGAAACCATTCAAAATCGCATTGACGACCTGCTCATGGTTAAGGCTGTCAGAAAAGATGCGGTTCATATGTGCGGCCTGGTTGTCAGTTCGGACAAAGAATTTTTTGACAAACTCAATGCCGATGAAACCAGACGCTTTTTCGAGGAAGCCACAGCCTATCTCACAGATTTTGTCGGCAAGGAAAACGTCATCTCCGCAATGGTGCACATGGACGAAAAAACGCCGCACATGCACTTCCTCCATGTGCCGGTGACGTCGGACGGCAGGCTTTGTGCCAAGGATATTTATACCAAAACCGCGCTCAGAAAATTGCAGGATGAATTGCCGAAGCATCTGCAAAAATGTGGTTTCCGGATCGAGCGCGGCGTGGAGCAGCAAAAAGGCTCGGCAAAAAAACATCTGGATACCAGGGAATTCAAGCAACAGCAGGAAATGATAGCCGCCATGCGGCAGGATGCAGCCCGATTGGAGGCAATCCTTTTTGACCTCCAAAAACAGATTGAACTTGCCGAAGCGCAACAAACCTCTCTTGAGGAAGAAAATGAAAGCAGGAAAAAGGCAATTTCTGAAGCCGAAGCCAAATTAAAAAATGGCCCCAAACTGCCTGCCGTGAACTTCTTCAATTTTAAAGAAGTGCTCGTCCATGCCCAGGAAAAACTGAATGCGTACCAACAAGCCCTTTCCGACAAGGAAGAAGTAGCCCGAGAACGGGACATGCGAAAACAGCAGGCGCAAAACCTGTTGTATGAGCGCGACAGGGCGCATGAAGCTGTGCGGATGGCACAGTCCAGAATTCTGGCCCTGGAATCAGAAAATAAAGATCTCAAAGCGCACATGGCACGAGAAAAAGACAAGGCAAACCTGAAACTGACGGATATGCAAGAGTTTATTCAGCTCTCCGGCAATTATATCCGTTTTCAGGAATTTCAGCTTCAGCGAGAGGGCGAAAGGAAAATGAATGCCCGTAACCGGGAACAGGCCAGATTAGCAGCGGAGCGTGAACGGCAAATTCCGCAAGAGGCCGAAAAACCAAACCGCCCGCGTGGCATGAGGATGCGCTGAGGAATCTGACGAAAATCTTGGCGCAGCAGCAAGATATAGCCCACTATACCTTGCTGGCGCAAGGAGTGGGCAAGCGTGCCGCTTGACTGCCAAAGGCAAAAGCCAAATCCTGGGGTATTCCCCGTCAATCATAGGAGAAAACACCATGACCATCACAGCCAGCCAACTTAAAGAAATCCGACAGGAATTCGCCAAGCTCAAGCCCGCCGCCGTCACACTGGATGGAAACCGCGCCATGACCGTGAAGCAGGCCATTTTTACCCTTGCCCCGACGCTGGAGCGGATGAAAAAGCGCGGCTTTGACACACAGGAGATCGTCGAACGCCTGCACGAGAAAGGGATTGAAGTGAAACCTCAAACCCTGACCAAATATCTGACCGAGGCCAGACGACAGCGGGAAGGCCAGAAAAACCAAAAGAAAGACACGCCCCCGCCGCCTTCATTGCGCTAAAGCTAAAGCCGCAGTCATAGCCGCCAATATCGATTACGATTTGCTTTGAGTTTCGGATAGCGCTCTAATAATCATACGCTTTTCATCTTGGGAACTCTTTGTAAATCTTTTGATAAGCTGCACATATTTCTCAGAAGATTCGGCTGGTGGATTAATGCCGGATGTTATAAATTTATTGCATGTTTCATCCATCTTTTTATGCCAATTTATTGGCATATATGTATAATATTTAACTTTAAATAGCGTATTGTCACCAGAAAAAAGAGCGTTGACTGAATTATAGAATATATCAATATTTGCCTTACAAGAACGCGTTACCATATCTCTAATGGTTGGTTCTCTTTTTTCGTATTGATCTGCAGTACTAAAAAAAGCACATATTCCAGCATCACGTACTGATAGTTCAAATTTTACAAAATGCAATATCTGTAAAAGAAGATACTCAAATTGGACCATACGTTCTTGTGTGATCATAAACATTACTCCTTTTTTATAAATGAATAACCTTTTCAACCATAAACATATCTCTAATTGTATTCGCTGCTAGCCGCCTATGACATTGTTCGGCAGACTTTTCGCTACATAGCAAACAAGCCCTATTAAAATCTATATTTTTTAGCTCATTTTCAATTTTTCTTTCATTGATAAGATGTATATATTTCGCTTCATAATCATTCCAAGATATTTTTTTCGCTTTATAAGCATCCAAAATTTCTTTAGTTGGAGCAAGTATTGGTAGATGTTTATATTTTATATCACATATTTTGTCTAAAAAATAAGCAAGATCATTTTTTTTAGTATATCCAGACAACTGTGATACATTATTCAAACGAATATCAAGTAATGTTTGAACATTATTTAATTTTAAAAGTTCAAAAAATGTTTTTGCATCTTTTCCAGAAAAACCGACTGTATACAATACGGACATTTGTTCCCTCATTCGCTTTCAAGGTTATAGGCTATTTTTTTTTCCTGCAATAAATAAGCCTCCTTTTGTCTTTCTGCCTCATCTTTTAAAAGATTTTCTTGTTCCAGTTTATACATAGACATTATTCGTCTATCCAATTTTTCTTGTGGCTCAATTTTTGACTGTGAATGAATATGAAAAATCTTGATCTCTGGATATATATTTCGAAAATTATTGGCAACCAAAATTGCTCTATGACAGGTTGCCGGATCTTTTTCAGCACACATCAAGCATATGGAAAACTTATTAAGACCTTCTCTAACTCGTGCACAGCCATCAATGAAAAGTTCTGATTCTGCCATCTTACTAAAATCCGCGACTCTGTTCGTATATAAGGAATGGTCGTTAGGTCGCGCTCCAAGTTCATTGCCTAAAAATAAGTAGTATATCATGTTTTTATTAAGTAAACATTTTAGATTTGTAATATCATAGTCTTTAAAATGTGAACTATAGGGGGAACTCCTTATATCAACAAGTGCGCCAATAGAATTTTTTTTTAATACAGCGATAAAATCTTCGATCGCAAACCCTGAATAACCGATCGTGAATAAATTAAATAGAGACATGACCTGCAACCAGTTTATAACAATAATTATTAAATGGCTTGCCTAAACTAATAGTAAGGTAACATGAACCTATTTCTGTTGATTCGCCAAGTTTTAAAGTGTTCCAGTAATAATCGGTAAAAGCAGGATCTGTTACCACAAGTGAATAATCTTTATTTTTGTATGAGAATGCAAGCCTAATTTTAGTATTTTGACGTTCTTCATCACTCTGATCCTTTTTTATAACTGTTCCACCTGCGATTCTAATAAAATATAGTGAATTATTTACTCTATAAAGAGTATTCAGAGATACTCTATCATTCATCCCATGACGAGAAGAACAATTAAATCCGGTACTCCAGAGAGATAATGGGGAATCAACTAACAAATTAATATTTTGCTTTGGAAAGACACCGTGTACTTGCCAGTTTGGCCTTAAGGCAACTTTATAATTTTCTGGTTGCGTAGGGCTAGGCGCGTGATTACTCACCTCGCAAGCAACAACATTCCCGATATTGAATGTGCAATCTGCAATGGGCAAAGCTTCTTCACTGCTGCCTATTGGACGAAACCAGTTGCCGATACCGCCATTAGCAAGAATTTCTTTTCCTGCGATGCAGAAGCCACCCTCGCGAGCCGATTTTGCTAAGCAGACAAATTTTTTCAGCATGCTCCCCTCTGATACTCTATAGTTCTTTCCCTCAACGCCCCTTTTGGGGCTATCATAATAGTTTTCAAAAAATTTTCCAAATCTGTGGGGCAGTGCGTGGGGCAGATTTGCCCCACATACGAAAAAAGGGCTACATTTTCATGTAACCCTTTGATTTCATTTGGCGTCCCCAAGGGGATTTGAACCCCTGTTGACGGCGTGAAAGCCGCTTGACCTGCGCTTGTCGCCATTGATTATCAAGGATTGTACCAGCACCGGAGGGCATAAAAATGCATCAAGGTGCAGGCCATCTTGTAACCAGGTTTTGTAACCGGTTTTGCCGGTATCAGATGCTGGTTTGCATATCCGGTAGTGCGCCCGCCATCCGCTGCGGGCAGAGAATAGCTGACGGCGCTGCCATTGTCTATGTCGCAGGGAACTTGCGGGCGCATCCTTCTGCGGGCGAAGCCCGCCTCCAGAATGCGGCCTTCCGCTCCCCTTCCACCCCGCTCCCAAAAAATCAAGCCAACGCTCCCATGCGCAGCCCTGCTCACGGGTCCTTTCCGGCTTGTGAACGCCCGAGGGGCGGCGTCCCCCGGCTTTCGGCCGCGAATGAAAAAGAAAAATTTCGGGTAAAAATAGAAAACTCCGTGCCGCCCATTTTCAGGACTCAACCAGAAGGAGGGCGCCATGTCCGCTGAAGAAAAGCCCGATCTGCCTTCCCAACCGACTGACTCTGCCACCGGTGACGAGTCCGCTGCGGACATGATCGCAAAAGTGGAGGCTCGTGCGGCGGCCATTGAAGCGAAAACGGCAGCGAAACAGGAGGCTCCGGCTCCCGAGGTCAAACTGGACAAGAGTTTTGTCCTGGACTGTCTGTCCCGCAACAAGATCGGCGATGCCGCACTGTTCTGCGCGCTGTTCCCGGGCAAGTATATCTTTGTGCAGGAATGGGAAAAATTCCTGTACTGGACAGGGCATTATTGGGAGGTGGACAAGCGCAGTCGGCGGGCCTTGGCCGACGCCGAACGTCTCTGCAAAGCCTATCAGGACGCCTGGGCCGAGGCCAATGAAGACGAGGGATCGCCGCTGCACAAGCTGCTGACATCCCGGCTCCGCTCCCTGCGTGGCGCACCTGGCCGAAAGGAACTGCTGGAGTGTGTCACAACCATCGACAACCCGCCGGTCATCTCGGCGGAGCAACTGGATCAGCAACCCTATCTTCTGGCCACGTCCACCGGCGTGGTGGATCTCCGCACCGGAGAGTGTAGCCCGGGCAGGCCGGAGCAGTATCTCTCCTCTCCCTGCCCGACTCCCTGGGCGGGGTTGGACGCCCCGTGCCCGAATTTTCAGAAGTTTTTGCTGACCTGCATGGCCGACGATCAGGAGATGGCCGACTTCCTTGTGCGCCTGCTCGGCTATGCCCTGCTGGGCGAAAAACATCTCCATATCTGGGCCATCATGTACGGGCCTCTATCCCGTAATGGCAAGGATACGCTCATGAACGTTATTAAGCGCGTTCTGGGTAAGCGCCTGCACGTCCGCATTCCGGTGGCCATGCTGGTGGAGCAAAAGTTCCAGCGGGATAGCTCACAGCCGCAGGCCGATTTAATGGCTCTGCGCGGCACCCGCATTGCCTACGCCTCGGAGGCCAACAGCCGCCAGGCGCTGGATCAGGCCAAGATTAAAGATCTGACAGGTGGCGGCTACATCACAGCGCGCGGCATCACTGACAAGGACATGACGGAGTGGCGACAGTCAGCTCTGTTGCTGTTGTTGACCAACTATTTGCCGAAAATCAACTCGGATGATGACGGATTTAACGCCCGTACCATCTGTATCGAATGGCCAGTCAAATTTGTGGCCAATCCTGTCAAAGACTATGAACGGCAGATTGACTACGACATTGCTAAAAAGATGGAGCCGGAGGATTCCGGTATATTGGCGCTGTTGGTTCGTGGCTGTATGGACGTCATCGCCAACGGACTGAGAATCCCAGAAAAGGTACTGCGCTACACCGAGGAGCAGATCGATTCCTTCGATGATATCGGCAAGTTCCTTAAGGAGTGCTGCGATCTGGAAGATCCCCCCACGGGCGGTCGCGAGTACCAGACGCGCACGGCAGCCTCTGAACTGCTCAAGGTCTGCAACTGGTGGTGCAGGAAAATTTTGGGGAACTCCTACCCCTATACCCCGAAAAAAGTCACGCCCGCGCTGGAAAAGAAGGGCATCCCGACCAAGAAAAGCTCGACCATGTTCTACCTGGGCGTCACCGTCAGGCAGGAGATCATGGACGAATACGAGCAGGATATGGCCGAGGCCGAAGACCGGGGGAGGCGTCGCGCATGAAAGCCTCAATCCTCCCAACCTCCCAGGGAAATTCCCAACGTATCAGCATTGAATATGCTGATATAACACAATATTTTTTCAAAATGGGACTGTGGGAGCATCGCGCGGTATATCCATGCGCGCGCGATATGAACAGCCGTATTGCGTCTAAAAAATTCTCGCGCGCGTGGATATACGGATTTATCCTCCCATTATCCCAATACATTATAAAAAATACGGGATTACGGGAGCTTACCATTCTGGATTGTTCTGAAAAAGCCGGGAGCTTGGGAGGATCACATGCTTGATCTTCTGCAACTGCTCCGGGAAAGGGTAGAACCCTCCAAAATCAAGCGTGTCAGCGGCCGCCAGGGCGGCGAATACCATTCTCCCTGCCCGCTGTGCGGCGGCACGGATCGGTTCACGGTGTTCCCGGCCCAGGCGGGCGGGGAACTGTGCCAGAAGCACGGCATTGACGGTACCTGGGCCTGTCCCCGGGGCTGCGGCAGGGGCGGCGATGTCATCAGCTGGTTTATGGAGGTGGAGGGCCTGAGTTTCGCGGAGGCATGCGCCGAGCTGAAGATTCCGCTTGAGGGCCGGGAGCAACAGCGCCGGAGCTACCGCCCCCTGCGCGCTCCGCGCCAAGATCGGGCGGAAGCCTTTGCCCCTGCCTCTTACGCTCCGCCGATGGAGCAGTGGCGCATCCAGGCGACAAAGCTGGCCACGGAAGCCCATGCGCGGCTGCTGGAAACACCCGCCATGCTGCGCTACCTCGCGGCCCGCGCTCTGCCGGAGGCGGCGGTGCGGGCGTATCGCCTGGGCTACATCGAAGCCGAGGGCAGGCAGACGGATTGCATCTTCCGCGCCCGGGCGGCCTTCGGTCTGCCGGAAAAGAAGGGCGCTCAGGGCAAAGCGGTACGGGCCTTCCGCATCCCGCGCGGCATCACCATTCCGGCATGGAGCAATGAGGGCGAATGCCTGCGCATCCGGATCCGGCGGCGCGACGCGGATCGGGACAGAAGCAACCCCAGGGATCCCAGGTACCTGCTTGTGCCTCAGCCGGGACAGCCGTATTCCGCTCCGCTTATGCTGCCGCCGGTGGATGTGCCTCCGGAGCTGGCCACATGGGTGATCGTGGAGGCGGAACTGGACGCGATGGCCATCCACCACGCCTGCGGCGGTACGGTCGGCGTACTGTCAATCCTGACCGTGCGGGTCAAACCGGATCAGAAGGCACACGCGGCGCTGTCCCGGGCGGCGCGCATTCTGGTGGCGCTCGATGTGGATGAGGACAAGAAAGACGGCAGCAATCCGGGCGCGGACGCCTGGCCGTGGTGGAAACGGACATATCCGCAGGCCCGGCTGTGGCCGGTTCCCGAAGGCAAAGATCCGGGTGAAGCGTTTGCTCGCGGCGTGGATTTGGCCGCATGGGTATTTGCGGGAACTCCGCTGCGCATGGGGAAAGCGGCGTCTGTTTCTGGTCAGAGAGACGGCAAAAAGACGGATTCTGTGGTGGCCGCTTCCGTTGGGGCGGTGGGAAAAAGCGAAAATACGCCGTCCGGGAAAGAAAGAGCGCCTAATTTCCGTTGCTGGCAAGTACCGGAGGATGCCCGTTCTTTTGCCGAAGTCGTGCTGCCAAGCAAGAGGATTACTCATGCCGACCTGCTGCGCTCCCTGCGCAATCGTCCTCTGGATCACCCGGATTGTCTGGTGCCCTGCCCCCGTACCCGGCCTGCATTCTGGTGGCGCTATCGCAAGGACTGCCGCCGCTGCGGCGGGCACCCCCTTTGTCTGGCAGGTTTGATCCAATCTCAACTTTTTCAGGAGGCCGCTTATGGAACGGCGGATATATCTTGCGAGTCCGTACACGTCGCCGGATGAGGCGGTACGCGTGGCGCGATATGGCGCGGCGTGTCTTATGACTGCCCAACTGCTGCGGGAGGGACATCTGGTTTTTTCGCCTATCGCGCACAGTCATCCCCTGGCCGCGTATGGCCTGCCGGTCGAATTCGACTTCTGGCAGCGCCATTGCCTGTCCTTCCTGGCCGGATGGGCTACAGAGCTTTGTGTGCTGACACTTTCGGGGTGGCAGGAGAGCCTTGGCGTGACGGCGGAGATACGCTTTGCGCGGGAACACGGATTGCCCGTTTCGCTGGTGAACCTGATTGGCCGGATGGAGCCATACGATGTCTGAGTTGCATATTGAGCAATGGCCTGTGGAGAGGCTCCGCCCCTATGAGCGAAACCCGCGCAAGAATGACCATGTGGTCAACCGCATGGTGGACGCCCTGCGCCAGTTCGGCTTCCGCGTTCCACTGCTGGCCAGAAGCGACGGCGAACTAATTGACGGCCACCTGCGCTACAAGGCCGCGCTGGCAATGGGTTTGGAGACCGTGCCGGTCATCCCGGCGGATGACATGAGCGAGGCGCAGATCAGGGCGTTTCGCATCCTGATCAACCGCTCGGCCACTTGGGCCGATTGGGATGAAGATCTGCTGTTGCAGGAGCTGCGGGCGCTGCAACTTGCGGACATGGATCTGGCGGTGACCGGCTTTGACCAGCGCGAACTGGACGAGATGCTCATGGAAATGGGTACGGAGGGCAAGGATCCGGACGAGGCACCTCCGGCTCCCGCCGATCCCGTAGTGCGCGACGGGGAAGTCTGGATTTTGGGGCGGCATCGCCTGATGTGCGGCGATTCCCGCAGTCAGGCCGACTGTCGGCGTCTGCTGGGCGATGCACAACTGGACATGATCTGGACGGATCCGCCGTATAATGTGGATTACCGGGGCAAGGCCGGAAAAATCCGGAACGACAAGATGTCCGCCGCCGATTTTGAGGAGTTTCTGCTGGCCGTGCATCGGGTCATGCACGATGCGCTGCGCCCCGGCGGCGGCATTTATGTGGCGCACTCCGAAGCCGGGGACGGCATGGTGTTCCGCCGCGTGTTCATGGCGGCTGGATTCAAGCTGGCGGCCTGCCTGATCTGGCGCAAGCAGACGGCGGTTCTGGGGCGTGGCGACTACCATTTTCAGCACGAACCGATCCTGTACGGCTGGCGGCGTGGGGCCTCGCATCGCTGGTACGGCAACCGCAAGCAGCGCACCCTCCTGGAAACCGATTTGCCCGGCCTGCGCGAGATGAAAGACGGCACATGGCAGTTTTGTTTGGAAAATCGGCTGTATCGGCTTACCGGAGAAGCTCTGTGCGTGGAGGAACTGCCCACGTCCATCATTGATGTGCCCAAGCCTGCCAGGTCCGAGCTGCATCCGACCATGAAGCCGGTGGCGCTCATCGAGCGCATGGTGGCCGACTCCAGCCCACGGGGCGGTCTGGTGGGCGATTTTTTCGGCGGCTCCGGCTCCACCCTCATGGCCTGTGAAAGGCTTGGCCGCTCGGCCCGACTGATGGAGCTTGATCCGCGCTATGCCGAGGTGATCATCCGGCGCTGGCAGGACTACACCGGCGCTCAGGCCGTGCGCGAAAGCGATGGCGTGCAGTTTGCCGAACTCTGTGGGGAGGGAATGACCCATGCCTAGCCGCTTGACAAGTCGCGCCAAGTCGGGGAAGCTGAACTTCCCCAATTATCGAAGGCGTAGCCGTCGCCTTTGCGTTGCCCCACAGCGCGAAAAGAGCGGTTTTTTCTGTTTCTGCCACCAGCAGCACCTCTTGGGGTGCGGGCACATATTGGCGGAACAACGTCCTGATGTCCGTGAGGCTCAGGCGGCCTTCGATAAGCCGGGGAGCGTTGTTCTGCCTTTTTTGCGCGGGAGCGGAACAACGTCCAGTATCCGTGAGGACTGGCGGCTATGGTTAGGGGTAGCCGGGGAGCGTTGTTCCTCTCCCGCTTTTTTTGTCCCGCACATAATCCCCAAATTATCGAGGTGCCTTATGTCCCTTTCCCTTTCCTTGTGCCTTGAGCACATCCAGCCTCTTCCCCAGGCTGGTTCTGTCAGCACATTCATTATCATCGGTTCCGTTGTCAAAAGCCTGTACATGGTCAGCGAGATGCTCAATCTCGCGGCTCAGGCAGACGATTCTTTCCACTCCGGGGAAGCTCTTGCCGACTATGTGGATTCGCAAATCGTCAAACTGGAGAGCCTGCTTGACCGGCTTTGCCCCGAACTTGGCGAACTGCAGGATCGCGAGGTCATGCGCACATGCTGAGTTTTGCTCCCAAAGTCCCATTTTGACGTTTTCCCATGTAAAAACAGCAGGATACATATTCGTTCAAAACGGGACCTTGGGAGCTTCAGAAACAAAAAAACATGCTATTGCACATGGTTGCAAAAAAGTGTTAGGCTATTGCCAAACTTTATCAGGAGGTTCTCAATGAACACGGTTCAACAGCACAACGCTCTGGTTCCCTTTGCCTTTGGTGACAATATGGTACGGGTGCACATGGATGAAAACGGCAACCCGTGGTGGGTGGCCAAGGATGTGTGCCGAGTGTTGGAACTTGGTAACGTGACGGAAGCAACGCGCAATCTTGATGACGATGAAAAAAGTATATTCAGGAATCCTGAAGTAACCTCTTCTGGTGGGAACCCTAATCTGCTCATCATCTCCGAATCCGGCCTGTACGCGTTTGTCTTTCGTTCGCGCAAGCCGGAGGCCAAGGCGTTCAGCAAGTGGGTGCGCTCCGAGGTGCTGCCCGCCCTGCGCAAGACCGGGCGGTACGAAACACCTCACATGGCCCGAAAGAACGCCGTCAAGCCGGAAAAAGAACCCTTCAAGGGCGACAGGCTCTTTTCTGATGCGGTTTTGGCCCTGGAAACCGATGAACGCATCCGCCTTCTGGAACAGGCGATCAAGGTGGCGGGTAAAGAAGCCATGCCCGTAGCGGCTATGGAAGACTATTTCGTGCGCCTGTGCGAGATGGCGGGCAAAAGGCGGAGAGATCCGAAGATGGAAAAGATCCAGCGCTTCATTGCCGAATGCGTGAGCCCCATGCCGGGGAGCCGTCTGCCGTTCATGCGCATCTACAGTGCCTTTTACGACTGGTGGGAAGCCAACGAACACGGCGCAGTGCCTGGCAGCAAGAGTCTCGCCCTGGCATTGCGACAGTACTTTGAACCGCAGAAAAGCAGCAATTCCTGGTTCCGGGATTGCAGCCTGCGGAGATAAAAGCAGAGAAAGTAATGGGGCGGTATTGCGAGTACCGCCCCTGTGATGGAGACCAAGCTAAGCTCAGTGCCCCCACATCATTGAGCTTAGCTCCCCCGAACGGGTTCGGTCAAGAACCCGACAACGGCGCGAGCTGAGCGAAAAGGAACGGAACATGGCGGATACCGATCAGAATCTGGACTCATTGCTGGAGCGCAGCAGCGGCACGGACGTGCCCCTGCTGCTGAAAGCCAAGGAGGACGCCAAGCGCAGGGTCAGGGACGATCCTTCCGCAACCAATCTTGCCGCTCTCGGCCGCGCCACTCAGATGCTGAGGGACGCTATGAGCAACCAGAACGGCAATCAGAGTTTCAACGGCGTGAAGGACGTGCTGGCCTACCTGCAGGCGCAGGGCCGCAAGACCAGCCAGTCCCAGATATACAAGGACTTGAAGCGCGGCTACCTGCGCCGTCAGGCGGACGGCAGTTTCCGGCAGCGCGATGTGGATATGTATGCCAGCACACTGCAGGCGTATGCGCTTCCGGAAAAGGAAGGCGACGCCATGTCGGAGCTGGCCCGGCAGGACATGGAAGAAAAGGTGGCCAAGACGCGCGAGCAGCGGCTGGCCATCGCGTTTGATCGCAAGGTCAAGGAAGGCAAGTACATTCCGCGCGAGGACGTGGCCCTGGAACTGGCCAGCCGAGCCACAACGCTGGGCGTGGGTCTGCGCAGCGTGTTCCGGCTGCATGCGCCGGACTATATCCGCATGGTGGACGGCGATGTCGCCAGGGCCGAAGAACTTGCGGCGGAATTTGAGAAAAACCTGGACGCCGCTCTGAATGAGTATTCCAGGCCGATGGAATTCAAGGTGGAATATGTCCCGACAGAAAACCCCGAACCGGGCGGACCCTCTGAAACACCGGACAGCGAGCCGGACGACGAAGACGGCGACTCCAGCCGGTGAGCTTTCCTTCCGGGTGGATCGGCTTCCGGGCTGGCTCCATCCGGAAACGGCCGCCGCCGTGGCGCGGCTTGCAGCGGAACGCGGCGGCATAGTCTGGCACTGGACGTTTGGCCGGGGTGAAAGGGCGGTGCTGCGGCATCGTCAGCCCATCCCGGTCAGCCTGTGGGCCGAACGCCACCGTGTGGTGCATCTGTCATCCCGGCCCGGCCCCTGGCGCAATATGGTCACGCCCTATGCGGCCGGCATCATGGACGCGGCCTTCTTTCCTTCCGTCCGCACGGAAAGCGTTATGAAATGCCCACAGAGCGCGGGCACCGAAGCCGTGCACAACTGCATCGGCTACACCATCGACCGCGCTCCCGGCCCTGTCCTCTACGTCTACCCGGACGAAACCACGGCGCGCGAGAACGCGCAGGATCGCATCATCCCCATGCTGCGCTCCAGTCCGCGCCTGCGGGAATACCTTACAGGTATGGCGGACGATATGGGCAGCCTGCGCATCAAAATGAGCCACCTGACCATTTATATGGCGTGGTCGGGCTCCGCCGCGAGGCTTGGCAACAAGCCCATCCGATACCTGGTGATGGATGAGCTGGACAAATATCAGAGCAGCAAGCGCGAGGCGGCGGCTGAAGCTCTGGGGGAGAAGCGCATCATCACCTGGGGTCGCCGGGCCATTATCTGGAAAATCAGTACCCCTTCGGTGGTGGACGGCCCCATCGACCGGGCTTTCAAAACCTCCGAGGCCCGCTTCCGTTATCATGTGGTCTGCCCGCACTGCGGCTGCGAGCTGCTCATGGACTTTGAGCATATCCGCTGGCCGGATGACTGCACGGATCCGGTGAAACTCTTTTCCCGTTCGCTGGGCGTTTACGTCTGCCAGCATTGCAACGCCTCCTGGATTGACGCCGACCGCGATCTGGCCGTGCGCAACGGCGCCTGGCGGGAGGAGAGCAGCGGTCTGGAACTGCGGCAGCATCTGGAACAGCACCGGCCCATCAGCGTCGGCTTCCACATTCCGGCCTGGATATCGCCGTTTGTTTCCCTCTCGGAAATCGCGTCCAAGGCTCTGGAATACCAGTTGAACCCCACGCTGGACCTGCTGAAAGACCTCCAGAACAACTACAAGGCCGAACCCTGGGAAGCGGAATTCGAGCAGCGGGACGAAGATATGATCCTCGCGTTGTGCGATGATCGACCACGCGGGGCCGTGCCCGGGCCTCTGCCGCCCGCAAGAGAGGGCGACGCGCCACAGGAGCGCGTGGCCGCCGTGCTGGCGGCGGTGGATACGCAGCTCCGCTATTTTCGTTATGTCATCCGCGCCTTCGGGTACGGTGAAGGCGCGGAAAGCTGGCTGATCCAAGAAGGAGTGGCCCCGACGCTGGAGGCTTTGGATGAACTGTTCTGGCGTGCCGAGTACCTTGACGCCGCAGGGCGTTCTTTTAAGGTTAAAGCCTGCATCATCGACGCGATGGGCGAGCCGCAGCGCACAGCTCAGGTCTATGCCTGGGCCGCCCGGAACCGGGGGCGCGTTTTCCCCTCTCAGGGCGTCCATGCGCCATCCACCCCTGTCAGTTACGCCCCGCAGGAATATTTCCCCGGCCCCAAGGGGGAGCGGGTCAAAATTCCGGGCGGCATTCTCCTGCACAAAATCGACACCACCCTGTTCAAGGGCACGCTGGCCAATCAACTGGCCATCGCGCCGGGCGATCCCGGCACGTTCTGGCTGCATGGCGAGCCGGATACCTTGAAAGCCTATGCCCGGGAAATGAGTGCCGAGGTCTGGAATCCGGAAAAAAATCTCTGGGACAACCCCCACGGGCGGCCCAATCACGCCTGGGACTGTGAATATCTCCTTCAGGCTCTGGCCTGGATGCTCAATATCGCCAAAAAGCGCCGTCCCGGTACGGTGAAAGCAAAGGCCGCGCCCAAACCTGTTCCCCGCCCTCTGACCGTCGGCTCCGTGGCTGATCGACTTGGGGCGCTTTCCCGGAGGTAGTCATGGGGGGAGAAAAGGGGCGCAAGCTCAACTGGCGGCAGGCGTGCGCCAAGCTCGGATGTAAAAAATCGCATTTCTATAACCTCGTGAATTCCGGACGTCTGCCTGCGCAACGCCACGGCGAGCTACGCGGAATATGGGTTTATGAGGAGGATTGCGCGGATTATCTGGCAAGGCAAAAATTGGGCGGTGATAAATTGTGTAATTAGTGGATAAAAATACTTGACAGAGTATTCTTTTTTTGTGTATTCAATACTCAACAAAGTGAGGAGACATGAGCTGCAGGGAGGTCATCAAACGTCTGCTTGAAGATGGGTGGACAGAAGTGAAGCCTAGAACTCCGGGAAGTCACAGGCAATTCCGCCATCCCGTAAAAAAGGGCAAGGTCACCGTTCCAGAACATGGAGCGAGAGACATTCCTATAGGAACACTAAAAAAAATTGAAAAGCAAAGCGGATTAAAACTCAGGTAAACCAAGGGGGCTTTGCCCCCTTTCAGAAAAGTGAGGGCAATTGAATGTATTATTATTTTGCTCAATTTCATCCGGATGAAGAGAAGCCGGAAATTTACAATGTTTCTTTTCCCGATTTGCCGGGTTGCGTTACTTTTGGAACGGGCTTGGATGACGCCATGACACAGGCTATGGATGCTCTTACAGGGTATCTTGAAGTCGAGATGGAAAGAGGCGAGGAAATTCCTTCTCCGTCAGATATGGAAACGGCAAAAGCCAAAGCGGAAGCGGAAAATCGTGAACTGGAGATTCCTCCGCATGAAGGTACTTTGTATCTTCTTGTTCCGGCGGATCCCAAACCTGAGCCGTTTATGCGCCTGAACATCTCCATGCAGCCACGTCTGGTAGCCATGATTGACCGGCGGGCTAAAGAATGTGGCATGACCCGCTCCGGCCTGCTGGCGGCTGCGGCAAGGGAATATATGGCCCGTCCCGTGGAAGCCTAATCCTCTCCGCCCGACACACGACAGCTCCGTCAAGCCTTCTGGGTTTGTCGGAGCTGCTTTATTTAACCGCAAATTTTCATGCACAGGTTCGCGCTGCAGCGGTTGACAGTGTGTAAAAAAATGTGTATAAATATTTTCAACAAAGGAGGTCGCGTGAAACCCCGTGAGGTGATGGAAAAGCTCAAAGCAGCGGGGTGGACGGAAGGAAAGGGAAGAGAACATGCCATAGCGGCTATCAGCCCGGCAGGGTTCAGGGTTCCGATTTCCAACCATCCTTCGAAAGACCTGCCGACAGGCACGCTCAAGAAAATAGAGCGTCTTACAGGGGTCAAGCTAACCTGAACACGGAGGGGGGATACTCCCCCCCCTCCGATAGGAGTATACTCATGAAGGCTTTTTATATCGCCGGGATCGTTCGGGAAGAAGACGGAAGCGGATATTCCGTGTATTTTCCCGATGTGCCCAATGTGGCGGCGGGAGGAGAGACTGTACAGGAGGCCCTCACAAACGCTGCGGATGGTCTGTATGTAGCTTTGCGCGGCATGGCCGAACAGCATCAGGACATACCTGCGGCTTCCGATCTGGAAACGGTCAAGGCCAAGGTTCGTGAGGAAAGGAAAGAAGACGGTTTGCCCTATCCCGAAGATACGCTCTACCAGTATATTGCCGCCCCGGCTCTGGATATGGTTCCCGTGCGGATAAACATCACGGTGCCGCGCAGCATTCTTGACGAAATCGACGGAAGAGCCAAATTGGCGGGCATGACCAGAAGCGGCTTTCTTGTTGCAGCGGCACAGGCTTACGCCATCTGAAACCACTTGCCTATGTCAGAGATTATTAACCATAAATACAAAATGGAGATTAAAAATGTCCAACACTGAGTCTGCCTTCAACAAAGCTCTGAACGCTTATGAAGCGATGCTTACAGATCAAAAGGGACGGACAGGTATTACCGCCGCCAGAGTTGCTTCATCTCTTGCGAATAACGTTGATCCTGATGTCCTGGCACTGCAAATGACTAAAAATTGTGCAAAAAATAACCCAAAAGACAATATCATCTTTTCCGCTGCGGATGTATTGTCGATAACTAAATTCTACAATGCGAACCAGACAAGGCCTGTACTCACCAAATCACAGGCGAAGGCTCTGATTGCCACGCAGAAAGATGCCGATGGTGTGCCCTCCGTGAGTAGGGCATAACCCATAAACGAAATCTCGACCTCCCATGTCCCGGCGGATTTTCCGTCGGGATTTTTTTTGCGATCCTGAAATTTTTTTCCACCATTTCCACCATGTCCACGACAGGCCCCGTCTTTTCATGCTATGTCGGTAAGCATGGCGATCTCAATCTGGACACGTGAAGAGCTTACCGAACAGATACGGCTGTACAAGGCGGCGCTGAAGGCGTGCGCCTCCGGTGCGTCGTACACCATCGGCACGCGCTCGCTTACCCGTCAGGATATGGCCCGCATCCGGGAGCATCTCGACTATCTGGCCGGTGAACTGGCGGCGCTTGAGCGTGGACGCGGGCCGATTATCGTCCAGGCCCGCATTCCGCGCGGCGGGAGACGGCCATGAGTGTGGCGTCGGTCATCCGTAATCTTTTCGGCGGCTCTCAAGGCGCCATCCGACAGGGGCATCCTGTCCCGTCCGCCTCTCTGGATTCCGGGGCCTTTCGCGGCTCCCTGAAAAACTACCTGCCGCCACGGGTACACACCCGAAGTCTGACGGCGTTCGAGCGTGACCTGACCATCGCCCGCGTGGACGATCTGTACGGCAACGACGGTATCGCCAAGTCCGGCGTCAACTCCATCGCCACCAACGTCATCGGTACCGGCCTCACGCCGCAGAGCGTCATCCCGGCCAAGCGCCTTGGTCTGGAGCAGAGCGCGGTCAAGGACGTGCAGGATCAGATGGAATGGCTGTGGGCGGAATGGTGCGGGCAGGCCCATTACCGCGAGCAGCTCGGCTTTGAGGATTTGCAGATGCTCGGCCTGCGTTCCCTGATCCGCGCCGGAGAGATGATCCACCTGCCGGTCATGGACGAACGCCCCGGCTGCCGCTTTGCCCTGCGCATCCAGGACATCCGACCCTCCCGCCTGCGCACGCCGTGGGACAGACAGTTTGACCCCCTGCTGCATGACGGCGTGGAAGTCAGCGCCACAGGCGTTCCTTTGGCCTACTGGATCGCGTCTCCCGCTCCTTCCGTGACCCTGCTGGACGACAGCATGTACACCAGCGGCGAGTTCCGGCGCATTCCGGCGTGCATCGGGCACAGGCGCGGCCTGTTTCATGTTTTCCGGCCGGAAAGCGAGGAACAGTTCCGGGGCGTGAGCTGTCTGTCCCCGGCGGTCAAATTCTTCCGCCACCTGAACGACTCCATTGACTATGAGCTGATGGCACAGGTGCTGGCGGCCTCGTTTCCGGTGTTTATCGGGTTGGAAAACGGGCCGCAGGCGCTGCCCGGCTATGTGCAGGAGGAAGTCGAAGGAGAGGGAGAAGAGAAACGGTATTATCAGGACATCCCGCCCGGCGGCATCATGTACGGCAACAAGGGCGAAAAGCCGGAAGTGCTGGAGAGCAAGCGGCCCAGCGCCAACTTCCTCAACTTCTGCGAGCTGGTGCTGCGCATTTTGGCGTCATCTCTGGAGATCCCTTACGAGGTGCTGACCAAGGATTTTTCCAAGACCACCTATTCCAGTGCCCGCGCGGCTCTGCTGGAAGCCTGGCGGGTCTATGAGGTCTATCGCTCCTTCTTTGTGCGCCATTACTGCCAGCCTGTCTGGCAGATGGTGCAGGAGGAAGCCTGGCTGCGGGGCTACCTGACCCTGCCGAAAGACGCCCCCGATTTTTACGCGGCCCTGCCGTACTGGTGCAACACCCGCTGGATCGGCCCGGCGCGCGGCTACATCGATCCCACCAAGGAAACCGCCGCCAACATCGCGGCCATTGAGGCCGGACTCATGTCCCGCTCCGAGGCCATTGCCGAACGCGGCGGCGACTTTGACGAAATCGCGGAGCAACTGGCCCGGGAGCAGGAGCGGCACGCGGAACTCGGCGTTTCCGTGGCGCAAAGTTCCGCTTCCATCCGCCCGCACTCCGGCAAAGACGAGGAAACGGACGATGCGTAAACCACAGCGAAATGAGAAAAGCCCGCAGGGATGCGGGCGGCCGCGCAGCGCGAGCGCAGCCGCAACCGCGCTTGCGGCAAGCGAGAGCGAGTGCCCCACAGGACGTGGGGCCGAGCGCCATCAGGAAGGAGCTGGCAATGGATAGTTTCGAGCAGCTCTGGGCCATGCAGCCGGAGGCATTCACCGCCTTCATGCGTTCCACCGGGGAGGATTCTCCGCAGAGCCGCTCCCCTCTGGACAGCGAGCCGGACGAGCTGTCGCCCTATGAATTTGTCAGCGGCGTGGCCGTGATTCCGGTGGAAGGCGTGATCATGCGGCGCTCTTTTTTCTCTACCGGGCTGAAAGACATCTCGGCGGCACTGGACGCCGCGCTGGCGGCTCCAGAGGTTCGCGCCATTCTTTTTTCCATCCACAGTCCCGGTGGTCAGGCCCGGGGCGTCAAGGAAGTGGCTGACGCCATTTTTGCGGCGCGGCGCGTGAAACCCTGCGCGGCCTGGGTGGACGGCCTGTGCGCGTCGGCTGCCTACTGGCTGGCCTCGGCCACGGGCGCGGTCTACGCCGGGCCGTCCGCCGAAGTGGGCAGCATCGGCGTCATCCTGCGCCACATGGATAAATCCGGCTGGAACAAGGAAATGGGCCTGGCCTTCACTTATGTGACCGCCGGTTCCTACAAGGCGGTCGGGCATCCCGATGGCGCTCTTTCCGAGCGCGATCTTGGCGTGCTGCAGGCGCGGGTCGACGCCATTTACGAGATGTTCTGCGGCGATGTGGCGCAGCGCATGGGCCTGGCCCCGGACAACCGGGCCGCCTGGGCGGACGGACGGGATTTTCTTGCAGGCGAGGCGGAAGCCCTCGGTCTGGTCACGGCCATTGTGCCGTCCCGGGCCGAGGCCATTCAGAAACTTTTGAAGGAGACGCACATGGACAAGGACGAACTGGCGAAAAGCCACCCCGACCTGCTGGCCGCCATCCAGCGGGAAGCGGCGGAAGCCGCGTTGAAAGAGCGCGACAAAAGCGAGGCGCAGCGGGCCGCGCAGGCCACGGCCTCCGCTCTGGCCCTGATGGAAACGGTCTGCGGCAAGGAAACGGCAGACAAAGTCCGGGCGCTCATGGAAACAGGCGTCACGCCGGAGCAGCTCAAGGCGGCGGCTCAGGTTCTGGGCCGTGCGGGCGCGTCACGGCAGTCCTCCGGCGATCCCAAAGCGGACATGCTGGAGGCCATCAAGCGGGCGACTCCCGCTGCGGTGAACGGCGGTTCCGAAGTGTCGCAGGATGAAACGGCCGCTTTGATCCAGCGCATCGGCGGAATGTAGGAGGCAGAGTATGCAGCGCATCGAATCGTATCAGCGCCCGGCCTTCCTTAAGGATCACCCGCCGGTTCTGGCCCGCATGATTCTGGCCAGCGGCGACGGTGAAACCACGTTCCTGGCCGGAACGGTGCTGGGCCGGGACGCGGAGGGCAATCTTGGAGCCTGGACGGCGGCCAGCGCCTCGGTGGCGGGAATTCTGGCCGGG
>UMHC01036410.1_pt1 | contig 35838 bp, 39 predicted proteins | sample 1965381 | NCBI WGS metagenome assembly UMHC01 (sample SAMEA4836083, study PRJEB28245) | human gut metagenome | biome: gut microbiome; material: fecal sample | place: Denmark | collected 2008 | reverse complement strand
CCTTTAGGAGGGGGTGGGGGGTCTTTCCGACTTCCTCCTTGTTCTTCTCCCTCTTTCTCGTGGCGGTCTGTTTATCGGTGTTACGGCTAATCACGTCGAACGGGACTAACCAGCTTGCCCTCCCTCCACCTAAATCCTCCTCCCTCCTAGCGGCCAAATGAGTTCATCATTGGATTTTTCAAAAAAAAGGCCATTTCCCGGCATTTTGACGTAAGGCGTTGATAAAGTGTGCGCTTAGGCAAGGCGAAAAACCTATATGCGAAATGTTGACAAATTTTCAATTTTGTGCATATCCGGTTGCCGCGTTGTCAAGCTTGCCTCCAAAAAGCGGGCAAGGGCGGCTAGCCTCAAATACCAAGTTGCGGTTAGTGATCCGCTTGACAAGGGCGATTTTTGCACCGTTATCGGTAAAACGCAACAGTTTTTTTTAGTGGAGCGTGCGCTTCCTGCGTGTAATCCTCATAACTCATTGATGCTCTATCATACTTCGCATAACACACATAATGCAAAGTCGGAGGCCATAGAGGTCAACCTTGAATAACGCACTGCAAGCCACCTAGCACGCGCCGCTTTTCCCGGATGATATGTGTATCGGCTCAACTCTCAAAAGGCCCGCACAAGCCAACCTCGCAAGCCGTTTTCCGGCGCAACCGTAAGAATTAGAATAATTATTGCAGTTTTGCCTAGTTTCTCGCATGTTTCGCCGCACGCACGCAGACCAGCATGAGGCAAGGACGGCGGCCATGAGAGGGCGCAACTACCCCTAGGTGCTTGGTGTGCTGCCATGCCATACAGGGGGGGGCGGGGAAAAAGTCGCGGGTGTTTTGCGCTGGACAAAGAAGGTATCACGCAGTGTAATAGGAAAAAACCGTAATAGGAAAAAACCGCGTAAAAGAAAGTCGGCCTATAGAGAGAAAGGAGTAAAAAAAAGGTAAAAGGGAAAAATAGTATGAATAAGGAGAAAAGGATGTTGTTTGAAGAGAAGAAGAGGGAAGAGGAAGAAAGAAAGAATAAATAAGAAAGAAAGAAGGAGAAGGGAGAAGAAGAGAGAGATGACGGGAAAAGAGCAGATGGAAGAGTTGTGTAAGGAGTTGGTAGAGGAGCTTAGGAGTGGAGTGATAAGGGGATTGGGAGAGGGGTTGGCGAGGCGAGGGATGAGTCATGCGATATTCAAGCGGATGGGAGGGCCGGAGGTATGGGCGAGGGTGAGCAAAGGAGGAGAGAAGAGAGGAGGAGGAGAGGGGAAAAAGGAGGAAGAGGGAGAGTTGAAGAAGGGAGAGCTGTGTGAGTTTTTAAGCAGGGTGATAAGAGGGCGGGAGCTAGGGATGAGTGGGAAGGAGAAGATGAGTGCGGTTGGGTTGTACATGAGGTTGAAGGGGTGGGACAAGGTGAAGGAGAAGGAGGAAGAGATGGTAGGGGAAGAGTTGGTAGAGCTATTAGGAGGGAGTAAGGGAGTTGGAGAGAAGAATGATACGGAGGAGAGTTGACATGTGGGATAAGGATGAATTAAAGTAAAAGAGGAATGAGAAAGAACAGCGAAGGCGAGATAAGAGTGAGGTGTGCGGAGGCGGAGCGAGGATTTCTGGCAGGGGTGAAGGAGATGGTGAAGATGAGGGCAGAGAAGGGAGTGCTGCCGTGGGGGAAGCATGTATTTTATCCAAGGATGTTGCACAAGGCGAGGCCGCAGAAGGTGAGTGATTTTTTAGTAGAAGATGAGAGATGGTATGTGAGTGTGAGGGGGGTGGATATGGAGAAATGGGGTAGTAAGCATCATTTATACCGGAGTGCAAGTGGGAAGTATTATTTGGGTTTATTGTTTAAGAGTACAAAGGCGAGGAGTGTGAGGAGGAAGATAAGCCTTGGGACGAAAGACGAGGAGGAAGCGAAAGAGCGGAGGGAGTTGTTTTATGAGGAGTGGGAAGGGAAGCATCTGACATGGGCGCAATGTGAGGGAGCGAAGTGGAACATGAAGGTGTCTGGGTGTGCGGTGATAGGGAGCAAGAGTGCGTTGGAGAGGAAGGCGAGGGAGATGCAGGAGAAGGCGAACCGGGAACAGGCGAAGGCAATATGCAAGGAGTTGGCATTAAAGCGAAAGGCGCAGGTAAAACTGGAAGGATTTAAAAAGAAGACGGAAGAGATAAAGAGGAGGAGGGTGTTGATGGTAGGAGGTGTAGAGAAAATAGGAGACGCCGTAGTAAGGAGGGCGAAGAGAAAAGGAGTGGAAAGGTGAAAGCTATGAAAGAAAAAGAGATAGGAATAATGGTAAAAGAGAAGAAGGAAGGAGGGTTGGAACTGCATTTGTTTCCGAGCAAGGAGGCAATGGCAAGGTGGCGAGGGGAGGACAGCGAGTATGACGTGGAGGGGCGATATCAGGAGTGGGTGTTGCCAGTGGAGGTATTGGAAGACCTGTGGGCGGCGGCGCAAGGGGAAGAGTAAAGTTTTTTTAAACGTCCGGTGCAAGAGGCATCCTCAAATAACAAACAAACAATAGAAGTTGGGTGGAGGCGAGGAGGCGTGGTGCGCGAACCGCTACGTCCCGGACGGCCTATGCCCAGCAAAGGGAAAGTATGAAAATAATCGTAGATATAGGGCATGCCCGGAAGACGGGAGCGGAAGGGAATGGATTGGAAGAGCATGAGGTATCATGCGTAGTAGCGGGCTATCTGGTGGAAGAGTTGGGAAAACTTGGACATGAGGTGCAGGTGTTGGACTTTCCGAGGATGAGCAATGCGGCAGACTTGAACGAAACGATAAAGGCGGCGAATGCGTCTGGGTACGAGGCAGGAGTATCGTTGCATTGCGACAGCGCCAGTAAAATTGTAGGAGGCAAGGAGGTATTGAATCCGGAGCCTCATGGGGCGCATGTATGCTTTTATCCGAGTAGCGTAAAAGGGGCACGGCTGGCGAGTGCGATAGCAGGAGAGCTGTGTGTATTGTTGCCGGGGAGGGCAAACAAAGTGCAGGGGCGAGCGAACCTTGCGATATTGAGGAAAACGAAGATGCCGTTTGTATTGTGTGAGTGTGGATTTATAAGCAACCCGGAGGACGCAGAGGTGATGAGGAGGCGGCCAAAGGAAATAGCGGAAGCAATAGCGAAAGGAGTGGACGCCTATGCGAGAGGAAAGTGAGGAGGCAATGGACAAAGAGGCAGTAGGAGAGTTTGTTGACAGCATCGTAATGGCCCCCGAAAGGGGAGGTGTTGACGAGAAGGCAGAGGGATTTGTGTGGGTATTGAGGAGCAAGAACAAGTTTTTGGTAAGGGAGGGGAAGAAGGACAGGAGTGGGCAAAGGTGGAAGCGGAAGCCTGAATACGCTTACATGTACTACCGAGGGATGATGGCAGGAGGGGTGCAGAAGGAAGCGTCGTGCCTGTTATCGGAGGCGAAGGTGTTTGACCTGCCGTTGCCTAGGAGGAAGTATAACACGGAGGTTTGGGACGTTGTGAGGTGCAGGCTAGTTGAGGATGCAGTAGAGGAACCGATATATAGCGAAGCGGAAGCGTTGCTAAAGTTTAACCGTTAGTTATGGAAGTAAGCGAGATAGCCAAGTTGTTGAAAGACCCGATGTGGAGGATATCGCATTTGTATGAGATAAAACTCACGGACGGGAACATCATACCATACAAGCCGAGGAAGTTTCAGGAGGAGTTGCATCGTGCGTGTTACTGTGAGGGGAAGCGTCGTTTTTTGATACCAAAGAGTAGGCGTCAGGGGTGTTCTACGGCGATAGGTGTGATGATGGCAGACATGGCGGCTTTTGAGGAGGGGTGGAAACTGGCGTTGGTGGACAGGACGCTGGGAGACGCAAAGGAAAAGCTAACGGACATTGTGAAGGTAGCCTTGGACAGTTTGAAGCGGAAATTGCCGGGGTTGTTTGAGATAAGCTATTTCCAGTCCCGCATCATAGTGAAGATGACAGGGAGGAGGGCCAGCGAGATAGTTGGCGGTAAATATTTCCGAGGCAGTGGGCTTGGTTTTGCCCACATATCAGAGCTTGGTACCATAGCGACGAGCGAACCGAAGCGAGCGGCAGAAATAGTAAACGGCACATTCCCTGCGGCCAAGGACGGCTTTATATTCGTGGAGACGACGGTACGAGGCGGGAAGCGGGGGGTATTCTACGAAAACGTGATGAATGCGTTGAGCGTGCCGGAGGAGGAGCGAGGGGAGAAAGATTTCCATGTGGTATTTTTGCCGTGGTGGAGTGACGAGAACAACAAATCGAAAGGGGGAGAGGCGATAAATGCGGCCACAGAGAGTTATTTTGAGACGCTTAGGAGCAAGAGCGGTATTGTTGTAACCGAGGAGCAAAAGCGTTGGTGGCAACAGGCCAAGAGGCAACACGGGGTGTCAATGAATGAGGAATACCCTTCGACCTTGGAAGAGGCTTTTGAGGTTCCGATGGAGGGGGCCATATTGGAGGCGGTGTTGGACAAGGCAGTACAGGAGGGCGCTTTTCGGAAGTTGGCCTATGACGCAACAAAGCCATGCTATTGCACATGGGACTTGGGAGCGCCGCTGAACACGATTAACCTTGTATTCCAGCTGGACGGCCCCTTCATCAACGTATTGGAGTTGGACAGCGGGTTGCATGCAAGCGAACGTGTGGCAGAGCGTGTAACAAGGCTCAAAAGCAAATATCCTACATTACAGGCAAACTTCCTTCCGCATGACGGAGGGTACATGACGGACACGGGGATGACACAGGCGCAGATGTGGCAGGAGGCAGGGTTGCCGGGCATACAGTTGTTACCGAAATCGAAAGACAAATGGATAGGCATCAATTACCTTTTGGGTATGTTTGACCTGTTCCGGTTTGACGTGGAGGGGACAGGCAGGGCGTATAGCTACTGGTTAAGCTACAGGTGCAAGCCGGAGGTAAGCGAGGGAGGCATATTCAAGAATGAGATTGTGCATGACAATGCGTCCCATTGGGCAGACCCGTTGAGGTATGTAGCGGAGGCGAAAATGAACAATTTGCTTGTGCAAGGTCCAACAACCCAAGACTATAAGGCAGGAATAACATGTACATTTGGGAAATATCATCGTGAGCGAAACATTGGACATAACTGGCGAGGACGGTTTGAGCGTACTTTCCGAATCTGACAAGGTGTTAAGGAGGGACGCAGGTATGGGGTTGAGTGAGGCATGGAAGCTTCACGAGGGAGGCGTGCGCCTCTATACCGGAGGCGGGCTTGTGCTGGGACACTACTACCGCATCGACCCGGAGGAGGTTCGTGTGTGGGGCATGGAGTCAGAGTTTCTTCGGACAAGGCATATTTCCGATAGCGCTGTGGACTATGAGGAGGCCAATGGCTTTTTCTTTTTTTTGGGTATTGGAGACTATGTTGGCTTTTTAAAGCACTTAAAGGCAAGTGCCCACCTTCAATTTGGTAGTGGACATAGGAGAGGAAAGTTGTATGTTTACTCACGTAAGGAGTTGGACTTATACATAAAACTTAAACTAAGGAGTAAAAAATGTCAGGAGTAGGAAGTGCAGTAGGAGCAGTAGTAGGAACAATCATTGCGCCCGGCGTGGGGACTTCAATTGGTGCGGCCTTGGGTGGTGCGGCTGATAGTGTTGCCAGCAAGGGTAAAGGTGAGTCAACCAAGGCACCGGAGGCCCCCAAACCTGTAGAGACGTATGAGACGCAACAGGAGGCAGTAAGGAGCCAGTCGGAGGCAAACAGGCGCAGGAGTTCTTTCTCAAATACGTTTGTTGCATCCAGAGGGATGGGAACAGGCGGCATTGGTAAAAGCTTTTTAGGCCAGTAATATGTTGTACAACAACCAGAGTCCAAAGCAGAAGAGGGAGCAACTCTATTCGTACAGACAGAGATATGTGTCTAACTGGCAACGAGTTGCGGAGTTTGTAGAGCCAGACAGGCGGTTTAACCTGAATGGAGCTGTACAGGAATCCACACCTAATAATGAGGGATATATTGACACGACGCTTGAGCGTGCGTTGAGGTTGAACGCAACAGGCCAGCATGAGCTTGTAATGCCCAAGGCTAGTGAGTGGTTCACCTTTACGCCCTTGGCGAAAGCGGCAGACAGGGAGCTGGTGACAAGCACTGTTGACGACGAATATGCCGAGACAGCAAGGGTTGTGTCCATGTTCATGAGGAACAGCAACCTGCACACGGCAAGCGAGCTTTTCTTTTGGGACAGGGCGGCTTATGGCATTGGCGCTTTTTGGGCAGAGTGGGACACAAGGAAGCGAGGCTTTAGCTTTTATTCAATTCCCGTTGGGACATTCATGGTGGACAAAGACAAATTTGGCCGGATGAATATGTTCTGTTGGGACGACTGGATGCGAAACCAAGACATTGTAGCCACGTTCCCGGAAAAGAATTTGCCTCAAACGGTGAAGGATAAATACATGGCCAACTCTAACAGCCCGGACAACTACCTTGTGTTCCATTTGTTGGAGCGAGTGGAGCGCACCGGGGACGAAGGGCTTATTGCCCGTGCAGACGGCAAGGAGTGGGTGCTTCGTTCCGTGTACGATGCAACAGGCGACGTATTGCTTGAGCAATTCTTCAAGAACTGTCCTGTCATTTGTTGCAACTGTTTTGACTTGCCCAACAGCCCGTATGGGTATGGGTTTGGGAAGGTTTCCTTGGCAGACCAGATTGAGCTGGTGAATTGCCTGAAAGCGTTGGCAGAGGCGGCCCAACAGAAGATTTTCCCGCCGATGCTTGTACCCGAAGGCTTCCAAGGGAACATTGGCTATGGCGCCGGGGAGGTAACAACCTTTAACCCGCTGAACATTCAGGCAAGGCCGTCGCCCCTGTTCCAACAGACATCACAAACCTCTGACTGTCAATGGCAAATTGAGAGGTTCGAGCGTGTCATCAATGAGGCATGTGACGTTAATTTGTTTATGCCGCTGTTGCAGGTGAAGGACCCGCAATACATGAAGGCCACAGTAGCGCAGATGATTGAGTCTTATTCGGCACGCATCAGCTCTACGGCTTATACGAGGTTGATTGAGCAATTCCTGCAACCCTTGGTGGACTTTTGCTACAACACGCTGGTGCAACATGGTTATGTCCGTCCTTTGAGGGATTACCATATCCAGTTCTGCACGCCGTTCCAGATTCTTTTGGACAGGCATCAGCCGACCTTGTTTACGGAGTTCCTGCAAACGGTAGTCATTCCTCTTTCACAAATCGACCCGACCGTTCTGGACTCTGTGAATGCTGACTATATTTTCCGAAGGAGCATGCTTGATATTGGCCTGTCGCCCAAGTATTCTAGGCCGGAGGCGAAGGTGCAACAGATGAGGAGAGAACGCCAAGCGGCTCAAGACGAGGCAAACAAGATGGCTAATGCCAAGACATTCTCGGAAGTGCAGAAGAATCTTGGAGCGGCCAGTAAAGACATGAATCTGATTTAATCATGGAAGCAGACAAAAACACGGACGCAGTAGAAATCACCAGCCTTCTTGGGGACACGGTAAGGATTCCCAAGGAGGTGTATGACAAAGCCAAGGAAGTATTGGATTCCGACCCGGACAAATACATCCTGTTCGTCCTCAAGGCGATTGCCAGAGGAAGCAAGTACAAGCTTCCAGGCGCATTGAAGGCAGGATTCAACGAGAACAAACTCTTCTATATTGAAGGAATAAACGCACTAATTGAAGTAATCGAAGCATTATATGAGCGAAACTGAAACCACCCAGCCCGCCACGCAACAGGCGCAACCTCCGGCCACACAGGAAACTAAGATGCCGGGAACCATGTCATTGAGCGACCCTTCCTTAACCCAAAAACCTGCCGAGACATTTACTGTTGACAGCATTGTAAACAAAGACGGCACGTTTAAGGAAGGGTGGGCCTCTTCTTTTGAGGGAGGCGAGAGCTTGTCAAATAAGTACAACAATATCAATGACTTAATCAAAGGCTTTGTCAATGCCAACAAGCTTATTGGTAAAAAGTCGGAACAGGTTACACGCCCCGGAGCCGATGCTACTGACGAGCAGAAGAAGGCATGGCGTGAGCATTTGGGTGTTCCTGAAAAAGCGGAAGACTACCAAGTCCCTGACGAATACAAAGAAACGGTGGACGCAGAGTCGTTTAAAGAGTTTGCCCAGTTTGCCCATGAGCATAACATCCCTGCCGACACGATGCAGGAGTTGCTTCGTTTTCAGGAACGGTATGCGGCCAAGCTGAATGAGGCTAATGCCAAGCGAATCGAAGAACAGGCAAAAGAGGCTAAGAAATACTTCCAATCGGAGTGGGGAGGCTTGTATGAGCGCAACTTCAACTTGCTCAAGGACGGCCTTGTGAGGGCAGGGATTGACATTGAGTCCCCTGATATGGCGGGCGCTCTGAACAATCCCTTCATCCTTTCTGCGTTGTTTGACAAGGTTTCCAGTATGCAGGACGGAACGATGCCCGTCCCCGGATTCATGAAGGCTTCTGCGGCTGACGCTAAGGAGCAAATCATGGGGTTGATTAACAAGTATGGCTCGGTAAACCAAATGCCTCATGACGCACGAGAGCTGTACCACAGGCTCCTTGCGAACAAAAATATCAAATGGTGAAGCAAATTATGCTTGCATGCACCATGCTGTAAGGGTTTAATCGTCCCTGTGATGGTGTGAGTTTTTTTCTCCGTATTTTGTCTCACACCAAAAACAAAATGCTAATGCCCGTTGGAGGTTTCTTATGTTGTGTTCTTTCCTCCAACGGGCATTTTTTTATTGCAATCTCTCGTCGTGTGTTGCATACTGCGCTTGCTGTTGTGAAACAGCAGTGTGATTGCATGATTCAATAAGAGCGAAAAGGCGATAACATAGGGATAAATGAGGAGGGGGTACGTTTGTGCATAGCGTACCCCCTCTGTTTTTGTTTGCTTTTTCATAAAGTTTGTGCATTTGTTTTCTTAAAGGCAACCCGTTTGGACACTTGCTTTAACACTCATAGTATAAGAGGACAGCCGTCTTCCTCGTCAAACAGCCCTACTTTAAGGACACCTGTCGAACCCATTTTGACGGTAAGAATTAAAAGTATATTAAATTATGGCAAATTACGGAAACTTCCAGACGCTTGCTGTAAACGAGTACACGCCCATGATTTATGCGGCTGTTCAGCAGATGCGCTCTAGAACGGAGCGTTTCATGAGGGTTTACGGCATGAATTCCAGACAGCGCAGGTTCCAAATCATTGACCCTGTGAACTCCACTCAAATCACCGACCTGTATGGCGCGACTAACCCGCAACAGGCCGAGTTCCGACAGAGGTGGCTTAAGACGAAAATCTTTAAGTCCACTCATGAAATTTCCCGCACGGAAATGCAACAGGCTGGAACCATTGATTCCCCTCTGCCCCGTATCGTTGACGCCGAACGCATGGAAATGCAACGCCGTCGCGACATGGTTGCGGTCGAAGGCCTCATTGGCACGGCATGGACTGGTGAGAACGGGGACATCCCTGTGACGTTTAACGAAAAGGCAAACACTATCCCTGTGGGATATGTGCGGACTGGCACTTACGTTGCGTCCGGTCTGACCTTTGACAAGATTGTGCGGGCCAAGACTATCTTCGGCATGCGCAACGTGCTTGGTCAGGATGTGGAACGTCAGGACTTGGGCGGCCCCGAAATGGTGATTCTGTGTACGCATGAAGAACTGGCTGCTCTGTACGGCATCAATGAATTCACGAATATCCTTTACTCCGACCAGAGACCCATTGCCAGTGGCTATATTGACAACGTGCTTGGCGTCCGCTTCATTGCTCTGACTGCGGACATGCTCCCGTTTGGCAGTCGTCCGCTTGGTTCTGCGACCGACCCGACCGGTGGTACATCCACGCCGAATGTGCGAACCCTCATTGCCTTCACGATGAACTCCGTTGCGTTTGGCGTGCTGGAAGAGCTGTTCGTTCGGATTGAAGAACTTCCGACCAACCAGTATGTATGGCAGACCTACTCTGAAATCGCAATGGGTGCGACCCGAATCGAAGACAAGGGCGTGCTCAAGATTGATGTTTCTGGTTCAAGCGGTAATTTCTAATCAAACAAAGGAAGGAGTATAATATATGGCTATTGTTCCTAGCAATGAAATGGCAAAGGTTGCGGCAGGGTTGCCCCCGTGGCTGAACTCTCAAATGTCTCGTGGTCAGGTATTGAAACATCTAATCACCTATACCGCAGGGACTTCCGCAACTGCCGCCTCTTCGGAAATCCAAGATATCCCTCTTCCTCCGGGAGTGGTGATTGACCTCTCTTCTGTGGCTATCAGTCATGATGGAGTCGGTGCTGGCAATTACACTCTTGAGCTATATCTCGCAGATAAACAAGGCAACTTGGTTCAGAACTGTGGGGATATTGGCGCATTGACTGTAACTGCAACCACGGGTGAAATTGTGCGACTGGCAAGCGCCACCAATGTCGCATCTTGGCTTCTGTTTGACCCAGCACAATTCCTCATCGACAACGGCACTCAAGTCAACGGCGTAACCATGACATACGCACTTCTCAAAGAGAAGTATCAGTTTGTTTTGTGCGTCAAGAACAGCGCCGCTGTAGCCGCAAACAAAAAGCTGTCCATTATCATGGACTTAGTTATCCCCTAATCTGAAAAAACAATGACTGACCTAGATATTGCTAATTATGCCTTGGGGTTGTTAGGCCAATACAAAATCCAAAGCTACCCGGAAACGGGGAAAAAGTCAGTAGAAGGTCAGGCATTAGAGGCATATCTTCCATTCGCTATTCAAGATGTCATGATTGATGGCGAATGGAACTTCGCCCGGAAAAGGGTAATCATTGAGCCGTCACCCACAGAGGTGGCGGCCTTTGGTTATCACAATGCTTTCCCGAAGCCTGACGACTTGGTGACAATCATATCCGTGAATGGAGAGCCTTGGAATATTCAGGCGCAGTTTGTGCAGATTGAGGGAGAGTATATCTTGGCAAACGTTGACCAGTTAAGGCTGGTTTACATTGCCGCCCCCACAGACGGGACAACGCTTCAAGGCATACCTGACCAGCTAAAACCGCTCATAGGAATCAGGTGGGCCTATCTTACGTGTGTACGCATCACGAACAACATTGAACTCTACAACATGATAGCGGACATGTACCAGAGGGAGTTGCACAGGATGCGGGACAACGACTTCATCAACAACACGGGAGGCAGGTTTAACTACCGCAACAAGCTTATGAGCCAGTCCACTTGGGGCCGCTATCCATTTGGGACGACCGCCCCATATCACGGTTCTCCCACTTACATCCCAGACTAACCTAAAATTCATTCAGCTATATGGCCTCAAATACCCGGCAATTTCAAATGCAACTCAACTTCAACGGGGGGCAGGTTTCCGAGAACTTCACCCCACGAGTTGACATGCAGAAATACCAGACGAGTTGTTCTTTGATGAGGAACTTTATTCCTCGTCAGTTTGGTATGTTAAAGAGGCGACCGGGTTTTGGTGTGATTGACGCATTCAAAAATCCTTTTCGGATATTGAAGTTCCCTTGCACCAACAACGAGGAATACATTGTTTGCGTCCACTCCGACAACAAGTATGAGAGCGGTGGTTGCACTCCCTTCGCAACCATTTACCAATGCGGGTATTTTGGAGACGAGACGAGGAAATGGGAGGTAAATCTTGAGATAGATTCTGTTTTTCAGGCTGGCATCAACGGATGGACGGCTGATGTTGGCAATGAGAGGCATGGGCGTTTTTGGGACACGGACTTGGAGAAAATCAAGTATGTCTCCCAAAACGACAAAATGTGGATAGTGCATCCCGACTTCTTCCCGCTGGAATTAACAAGGACAGCCACACAGGCGAAAATGCCTGATATTTCTATGGCTGACAACCAGTACGTGGTGGAGTTTGACACGTCTTCGCACTTAAACATTTCCACAAAAAACTCGCTTTGTTTTGGCCTGTATGGTGTTGATAAGCTCAATGCTAAAACGAATCCTTTCCTTACCTTAAACTTCAAGGACAACAAATCTATCAGCTTTGGTTTTAGCGGTAGTGGAAACAACATGAAGTGGGCCATTACTGACTCATCCGGTGTGGAACATCCCTTGGAGGATATAGAGATTGGCTCTGGACAGGTTGTTGCTTTCTCCGACTTCAATCAAAATATTCCTATCAACTATTATTGTTTCCTGACATGGCGGGGAGGTAAGCTGTATGCCAGCATTGGTTGCAACAATTCTTACGGCACGCTAGGTCTTTATGCTCACTCATCATCCGAGGTTGAGATTGACAGCTCTCTTGGGGCCGTCACCAGTTTTTGCGTTGGTGGGACTCCGGGAGGATTAAACGCCGCCCAAAGCTATGTTTCGTTCAAGGAGTCGTTTAAAGCTGAAACCGGATATAGTGGCATTGGTATTAAGGTGAATTATGGTCAGGGAGACGTTCCAACCCAAAGCTTCAACAACAATGACAACAGGAGTTCGTTGATAATGGCTCAAATGTTTGGCGACACGTCGAAAGTGTTCGCTGGGAACGATTATAAAATTGAGCATTACAACAACGCCGTTTTCCCGATTAAACAGATATATCAGGGCAACGAAAAGATTTATCAGGAAAAAGCTGTTATCGGCTTCAAGTTGACAACAATGGACTTCCTGACTTATCCCAAGAGCGACGACTACTATATAAGGGATAAAAGCCAAGGAACTAATCCCGATAGTCCCATGTTTTGTAGGAACCATGAGACATACCCGGATATTCCCTATTACGTCTATGAGGACACCAGCGTCTCCTTAAACACTATCAACGCTGTTTTTGGGGACAGGTATTTCCTTTCTGATGGTTCCGTCTCGCAATTAACAGGCAACGACGGGACTCGAATTGCCGAGTGGTTAAAAGAATATACTCCGGGGGATATTGTTATCGGCTCCTGCCTGATGAACAAAACGGACGGCGTATTGAATGGGAACATATACAACTTCGCTACTGGCACCAACGTTGGAATTCCCATTAACTTTTTCCGCATGGCTAATATTGTGTGCCGCTACGTTCGAGGCGACTGGACTCTTAGCACAGACGCAGAAGTGGTGACAACCAAAGGGGTTCTTGTAAGTTATTTGGAGAATAGCAAGGTCTTTTCAGGCTATCCTTCTGGCGGCGGCTACACAGTCTTCCGAATCAACAATAACTGGTTCTCACAGCCGAGGAAGCTTAGCATGTCGGGAAGCAACACTCCGGGCGTATTTGTTGGGCTGGTTTATATTGGTGAGAACGGAAACGTGTCCACCGATACTGGTGATGCTGGCCAGTCCATTGAGGTTGATAATGGAGGTGGTGTTTATCAGACAGACATTCCCTTTGCCGTGTGGCCTAATCAAAAGAGACTTACTTCAACAACGACAGATGCGACGGTATTCCAAAACCTGACCATTATGCCAATGATGTATGCCCCTGTGCTGGATGGCATATTCAAAACATTTAGTTCCTTGTTTGGGCGTGGCAACTACCAGCTGACTCAAACCAATATCAGTAGCACCAACTACTATTCGGCCAAGTTTAACGATTTAGTCAAGTGTGCTTTCTCTGTAGAAAAAGGCTATCCTTCCTGCATAGCGTTGCGTAATGGGCGGCTGATATTGGCTTCAACCAAGGCCCAACCCCAAACAATATGGGCTTCCCGTGTTGACAGGTATAATGAGTTCTCTGTGGACGACATGGCAGATTCCGGCTGGGATTTGACGATAGGCGCGAACCAGAGCCAAAAGATTCAATGGTTGTCTTCCTCTAAGGATTTGATAGTAGGAACAGACATTGGCGAATGGGTGCTGAACGACAGCGACTCAAGCAATCCTGTACCCATTATTAAAGAGCAATCCAGATGGGGTTCTTCTGTGGCGCAAGGGGAACTGATGACGGAGAGCCTGTTTTTCATCCCTAGAGACAAAAAGGGTGTTATCCAGTCAATCTACTCTTTCCAGATTGATGGCTACACATCGGAAGATGTGACGATTATGGCATCCGATTTGTTTGATTATGGGATTACTTCTCATTCGATTCAGAAAGACCCTGACCCAATCTGGTGGGGTACTACTGGCGACGGAAGGCTTTTAGGGTTGCTGTATAACCGGGTGCAGGACATCAATGGCTGGTTCCAATGCGATATTCAAGGAGCCTTCATAAATCAGGTATGCTGTTACAATAATCCGGTAAAAGGCGAAGAAGGATTGATTGTTTCCGTAAAAGGTAAAGGCGAGAACGATTTCGTAAACGCCAATCAATACTTCCTCTCTTATATGGAGGACAGCAATCCTTGTGTTGACTTCTTCTCCACGGGGCAGACGAGCGACACAGATGCTCTGGCCTATGGAGGCTTTGTAAACAATTCATGGAACAACTTCTCCACGGGGCAGACGAGCGACACAGATGCTCTTAACACTCTAATTGTAAATGGCTACTTCAAGGAAAACACAAATAGTTCGCAACTCACAGTTCAGGCCAAAACCCCTACAACTCAAAGCTGGATATCAAGATTTTCTTTTTCCTTCGATGAGTCTGCTATTTTCAACAATCCGGTCGCTAGTGGGAGTGATGTTGAGATAGAATCTTTCCTTTTTGAGAACATGTACGACCCTTCTCAAGAGGTATTAACCAAAGGGCCGTTCAGGATGTTTGTTTTCGACGCAGAGACGCAAGAACTCCTTACTTACTCTATTAACTCGATATTGTTGCCTGACGACAAAAATCAGTTGCCAATCCTTGAGTTCTATTTCCTAGGTTTGGTGTTGAAGGGAAACCAGAAGATAAGATGTTTGTTCTCTTCGGACCCGACTCCCTCATATGATGATGGCCAACAGATTTTGCAGTTATCAGTCTTTGGCGAGGCTGGCCATGATGTGGAATATGGATGTTTCCCATACATGGATGTGAGAGTTAAAGCTACTACATCCAAGATAGAGTGGGACGAAACCAAGCCTGTATATCTGGACATCATTTCAGCTAACGGGCAAACAACCACAGGCTATTGCTTTGGCGGCAATGAGGTAAATAATAATTATTCTTATTACCAGCAAGCGCCGGAGGGTGAAGGCTTGTTCTCCCAGAGCCAAATCGTATTTAATGTTAAGTCTGAAATTGAAAACGATATTGGCCAAGCCGGGAACAGCGGATTTATTACTCCCCCGTCCAGCACCTCATCGACTCTTCCAAACTTTGTTTTTGGGCTTCATATCTTTTCGGAGTTTATTTCAATGCCAATGGGGAATGCCAATAATTATGTCATTCCTGCGACCACTACGAAGATTAGCCAACTTAGGTATCAAGTATCACGGGATGAGAGCAACGACGTAACTCCTTCATCTTCATTCCTTAGTGATGACGGTCTGACTTATGGTGCGCCAAGGATTCAGGCCACAGTTCAGGCATTGGACTATGATGCCCCGATAGCTATGGAAAAGAGCACTTCCATGTCGGTATCAACAAACTTGTCTAACGGGAGAGACCATATTGTATTGAGTGGACAAAGCTCTACAGATACAAGACTGTACTTTTCCTTAGATGATGCTAAAAAGGTGAACGTATTAGCGGCGTATATTCTGTATGATTCCACTATCATTAGCTGACACAGGCGGCCTAACCGCAGATGGTTTGTTGCCATTGACAGGCTTCCCCTCATGGATGTGGGGAAGCGACATTCTTAATGGTCAACTCTGGGGTGGAACAGAAATAGCAGAGCCAGCTTACAACGAAATTTGGACAGACCCTACGACTGGTGTTACGAATGCGCTCCTACCTTCGTTGACTGGATTGGAGCCAATGAACGGCCTGTATGATATTGATTATCAGATAGGTTATCCTGAAATGCCCCAGCCGCCGACATATAACCCTAACACAAGTTATTTATCATCAACGGCTTCAATAGATACGTCAGCTGGGTTCGAGAAGTCTAGTCCCAACAAAATAGCATGGGATGACACGTTTGACCCGTTCGGCTTCAACTCTGCGACGCTTAAAGGATTTGGTAGTGTTCTTTCGGATGTGTCGTCTTCCTTGAGCAAGAAGCGGTCATATGCCAACTATGTCGCCAGTTATGAGAATCAGGCACAGGCGTTAAGGAATCAAGCCGAGTCGGCATACAGGATTGCCGGAATAAACATGTCTCGCCTTCGAGGGAATCAGGCGAAATACCTAGCCCAGCAAAGGGTGTCAGCAGTCAGGACAGGCTTCGCCCCGACTTCCGGTTCCATAGGCGCTGTACAACAGGCGACAATGAGCCAGTTCGAGCAACAAATAGCTGATGCTTGGGTGGAAGCGGAACAAAAGAGGCAGAACACAATGTATCAAGCAAGCGTTGCTGATTGGCGGGCAAGCGAAGCCCGGAAGGCTAGCAAGCGCTCCTCCGGTGGATTCCTTGGCTCACTACTTGGCTCTGGTGTGGGAGCTTATTTTGGAGGCCCCACCGGAATGGCGATAGGTTCTAAGATAGGTTCATCCATAGGAGGGTTATTTTAATCATGGCGACCAACGATACTAGAGACATAAGACTGGGTGTCAGTAGTGCGAACAAGGAGGGGTTGTTGCCTTCTCCTTCAAACCGTTATTTGCGCTCCACTTATGATGCGGCCAGATATGTTCCTATTGGAAATGAGTTCGACAAAGAGAGCCGAGTAAAGGAGCTTGGCGACCTTGGCGAAGGACTCACAATGTGGTCGAAGGCGCAAGCGGAAGTCGAGACAACGAACGACAGTATTCAGTCACGGCGCATGCAAGCAGAGTACATGGAAGCTTCCACACAGGTTTTCAATCAGCTTCAAAAAGACCCCAGCACGATGAACAACCCTGCGGTTTGGCTGGACGCTTATACGGAGGAGATGACATCAAGGGCGGCAGAGATTAACAACAAGTATGCCAAATCGTTTTATGTTGGGCGCAATCAGATGTTGTCCAATGAAAGGCTCAACCTGTTGCTGAAAGAGGAGAAGAACAAGGTGGGCCTGATGGCGGCAGACAGAATATCAAAGATGGCCGCAGACGAAACTAATGCGGCGTTCAAGATTGCTGTGGCCAACAGGGATTTCGGGTTGGCTAGGGAGATAAATAAAAGCCCCTACCTAACACCTGCGGAAAAGATGTTGAATGAGAATGGAATTGTTCAAGCCCAGACACAAGACATCATCCAGCAGGAAACATTGAGGAACCCTTGGGGTGTTCTGGAAGAGGTGAACAGGGATGGTGCTGTACAGCGTCGTGAATTGACCTATGAGCAACAGCAGTACGCATTGAACCAAGCGCAGGGCCGGATAAGCATGATTCAAAAGCAATCGTATGACTCTCTCGTACAGAAGTTTTTGTTCAACCCGGAAGAGTTTGAGATGGATGTCGCCAAAAAGCTATTGGACACAAACCAGCTGACGACCCAGCAATATGTCAACCTCCTCAACATGAAGAAGACCATGAGCGCCAAGGTTGAGCCGACTCCAATGCAGTTTGCGGCCATGTCTAATTGGGCAGTCAAGCTTTCAGAGGATTATCACAAAGAGTCGCCAGAGGGACAGGCCAACATCCTCTCCCAAGCTGAACGGCTTCTTGAGCGGATGAATTTCAGCACCAGCGACAAGAACTCATTGCTCAAGCTTGTAACACAAAAGATTTCCCCGGAAACGTTCAATCAGGCTGACAAGTTGGTAGAGAAGTTTTGGGATAACGGCCAACTACCTCTGACCAAGACAGAGGATTACACCGGAACTCAAGGAGGGACTACTCCGATTTATTTGACGGAGGAAGAGTTTAATACCCAGTTCAAAGAGAGGAAGAACCAGTTTTTCTTAGACAAAAGCAGGACATACCTAGACCCGGAAACGGCAAAAGACAGGTATGCTGTGATGGAGTATGTGCCGGACTCGAACAATCTGTCCCTGCAAGAAAAGATAAAAAGCGAAGTTCGTTCCGTCCTTTCTGATAAGATTGCTGAATATAGGGCAGAACACAATGGGAAATCTCCTACCGGACAAGAGCTTTATGAGCTTGTTTTTTTCGCACAAGAAGAGGCGTTCTCCCGGAATAATATCAGCAGTATTGACCCATTATCTTCTGCCTCTGTTTATCCTTCTGGACAGCAAGACAGAGACGAAAGAAAGGCGACATTTATTCCGAACAACGTTAGAGTGTCGGCTATATCGAATAAAGCTTCTATAGATATTCCGACTAATGGTGCTTTTATTGTTTGGGCCGGAAGTAACTCTTTCATTACAAACGAGAAAGACTACTTGAGCATATATAAACGGGCCGGGGCGCCCCCTCAAGGATTTATCGTAGCAGATGAATCTTTCCTCCAAGCTCCACACAAAGATTTAATGGATGTGCAAGCTATGATTTCGGCCAAAGCGATAGCGGCGAAAGCTGGATTAGATGCACAAGGAGAGCAGGGAATTTATTGTGCATTGCTTTCCTATTGGAATAATTTATAAACAAATCATGGAAGAGCTTTCAGAACAACCCGAAGATTCTATCCTGTTGGATGAAATAAAGAAAATGAATTCGGGCCTCGCTTCTAATAAGGAGCAACCTGAAATAACAGAAGAGGATTTAGAAGCAAATCCTCAAGCTTACTCTTCTGAACAAATTGAAGGGGTTTTAAGAAACAAGAGAAGTATTCGCACAAAGCTTGACGATTATTTAAGGATGTCGTCTAGCTTGCTTCCTACTACTCCACGAGAAGTCTTAGATGCCGTAGGGACATTGCGTGAGGAACTGCAAGCAAATGGTATAGACCCGGAGTATGAGAGGTATCGTGAGAAGATAAAAAGAAACGAAGATATAGTTTATTCGGTTACTAGGTATATCAATCCAACAACAGGCTTGTTTGGGGATGTTCCTGCACAAGATGTAACAAACAATAAGCTGGAAAAAATACTTAGTGCCGAGCAAATTAGGGATTTCAATAATGCCCCGCAGTTTATGCGAGACAAATATGTTTTCAATCGCATTGTTGAAAACTTTTTCCCGGAAGGGGAGATGGATAAAGGGTATGCACTAGAACTCCTGAAAAAGCATTATCAAACCGACTCAATGCACGGAGTTGTCAGCAAATACGCTCAAGAGCTTCAAAGGAACAAGGATGAGGAGACAGCATACAATGAAGCCTCTACCAGATTTTTCTATTCCTTTATAGAAACAGGAGGCGATTACCAGAAAGCAATCGACAGCTTGGAAGGCAATCTAAACCTGTATGCGGAAAACATTTTCAACCAAGAACCTGCGCTTAAATACATTTACCAGCGTGCGTATAACTCCGTCTCATGGATTAAAGATGAATACATAGAAAGCGGAGAGCTGGATTGGGACAAGATGGCAGACAGTTTATTGAAGCTGGGTGAAGGAGAAGCGTTCTCATTGGCAGTCCAGATGCTTCCCTACATGTTGCCTAAAGACAACCGGACATGGCTTGTACAGGCGATTGACGATACAGCTTCTGATATTATCGGATTTACGAGGCTGATGCTTTCCGGTGGAGGAGATAATGCCAAAGCCGAGCGTCTTGCTTTGGCTATCCAGCAGGAGTATAGGATGGGACGCGACTATCCTACTTCATGGGTCGGAAGGTTCTTTAAGGGTGCTGTTGAACAAGTACCCAAAATCACAGCAGTAACTGCCAGCACTATTGGGGCAACGGCGGCGTCAGGAGGCAATCCGGCCGTTGGGTATGCAACAGCTACAGCAGCAGGGGCTATGGTTTATGGTTCAACTGTAGCATTGGAGGCATATAGAACAAACTCATCTAAAGCTGGTTCTATGGCGTATGGTTTATCGGTTGGAGCCTTAGAAGGTTTATTGGAAAACGCAGTAATAAAGATGGGCGCGTTAGCGGTCAAGGGGGCCAAATCTGTTGAAGTGGGAAGCAAGTTAGCAACCACATACAACAAATTACCCGGAACCGTAAGAGCCGCCGGGGCGGGCGCATTTTTTGAATATGTACAGGAAGTTACCGCAGACCCTATTTATATAGGCTTGGAAAATTTGATGCGCTCCGCAGGTTTTGACCTTACACAACAAAACACCTTGAGCAACTGGTGGGAGACTTTAGATTTAACACAACCAGAGCTTTTAGGGGCCACAGTGTTGCTTGGCGGTTCATTAGGAGCCGTAGGCGGTTATCAAGCAAACCACCTTATCAATAGAGTAGGAAGAAGCGCAGAAGCTCTTACAGCCTTAGGAATCCCCCAGACGGAAGCAACAGCTATTGCTAACATGCCAGATGGGAAAGAGCGCACCAATCGTCTGATAGCGGCTCTTCGAGACAACAAGGTGAGTTCTGATGTCCAGATAACACATCAACAGGCAGGAGTGTTCCTGAACTTTTTAGCGAAGAATGCAGAAAGGTTTAAGGATGTGGAGCTTATGCCTAACATCACTGATAATGGTGATGGAACCTTTAATGTTATCGAGAAAGACCCGGTAAGCGGTGCAGAAAAGACAACGACTGTTACAGATGAAATTGCTGGTACATTCATGTCTCAAGCATTGCAGTCTAATCCGGGATTCATCAGGGCGTTAAATATTTTCGCACAGGAAGAGATAGAAGCAAGTGTTGGGAAAGACGCAAAGATAAAAAGCTATACTCCTGACGAATTGCGAGAAAAAATCCAGTCCGCAGAAAACAACAATGCGACCATAGCAAGGCTTAGGGCGTTGGCTGTAATTAACCAAGACCCTGACTTGTTACAGAGCTATCGAGAAGGGAAAGTAAGTATAGAAGATGTAGCAAATGAGCTGGAAATTGTATCTGCATATAGAGATGGGACGATTGCTGTTGCGAGGGGTGAAGCGAATCCTCTCAATATTCTCGAAGAAATAATTCATGCCCGCGCCATATCTGATTTGGAGAGCGGCGTTATTTCCAGAGATGTTATTGAAACACAGGTAAGGAATTACTTGGAATTCTTGGGCCGCAGTAGCGAAGAAATAGGGGACTTGAGCAATGACGTTCTGTTGCAGGAGCATCTTGCCAATATGGGGAAAGCTTTAGCTACAACGCCAGAGTTGTTTTCCTCCATGCCGGGGAATGTTCAGACAATTTTGGAGTGGCAGAAAGACGCCATTGCGGAAGTCGGCAATATTTTTGAAGAAGGCAATCTGATAAGAGAAGCCATTGAGCAGGGAGTTGTCTCTTCCGATTTTGTTAAATGGTCTAAATCGTTGGCGACAATGGCCGAGCGTCGTGATGGACAGGACGTTGGCGAGCTTATCAATGGAGCAACGGGCGAAAACATTTTGCCGATGGGGAAAACTCTTCCTTCTGCGAGGAGGAGAGGAACAATAGACGTAACTCCCTCTATTAAAACCATTAACGAAGCTATCAAGAGTATTATTGGAGGGACATCGGAAAAGTCGGTTGGACAGCTTCATAAATTGCAGAGAAGCATGACCAAGCTTTCCGAAAGGTTTTCACAAGGCAAGCTAACAGAGAGGGGCCAGCAGAAAGCATTGCTGAACTCTGTCCTCTCTATCGCTAATGCTATGGCTTCGGGGAGCCGGAAGTTTATTTCTAACCAACTTGCTGACAGGCTGGCTAATCCGAAAAGCAATGAGGCCTTCAATGCGGACATGAAAACAGCTCTTGATGCGACCGTTAGAGCGTTGAATGAAAGGGCAGAGGAAGCAAGCCGAAAGCAACTGGAACGTCTTATTCAGGACGAAATAAAGAGGCGTGTTGAACAAGCTGACGCTAAAGCTAAGAAGGATTTCAGCAGGGAAATGAAGTTCCTGCGTAGTCTTATCTCGAAAGAAATCCGCAAGGACATTAAGGAGGAAAGAGCAGAGGCGGCGGCAGAGAAGAAGCTTGCTACTAAAAGCATAGAGAGCTTGCGGAGGTTAGCGGAAAATGCCTTCAAAGACACTAAAGGACGTTCGCGTTCTTTGGACGCACAAGCTAGAGAGGAAACTATGGACGCCCTGACGGTTATGGCTATGTCTCCCGAAGAGGTTGCAGTCCAGCTGGAAACCTTGGATAGCACCATAGATGAGCTTCAAAACCAAAAGGCATCAGAAGAGAATGCTCTAGAGTTGGAAAACTTGGAAAACCAAAAGAACCTCCTTGAGGTATTTGGCAGTGCGTTGTATCGGGAAAAGATGCCTAACGGAAGGTATAAGTATGCTCTCAATGCACAGCAACTTGCGGAAGCAGTTAAGACATTGAAGGAGCTACAGCGTGAAGGGCGACTCCGCAGGAAAAAGGTTAATGAACGTATTGAGCGCTTCTATAATGATTTTAACGCTAAAATCAATGAGCGAGTAGGAGGAGAGAAGAATCGTGATGCCCTTAGAAAAGCCGTAATGGAAAGGGACCAACGGGGGACGGGCTTTTTGGATAGAATCTTCACGCAATTCATGAGCCTTCAACAACTCCTCGAAGTGATGTCTTCCATGAAATCCTTTAAGGACATAGGGACATTCTTACAGAACAACGTCCAATTCGCAGAGCAACAGCGAGGGGTAGAAAAAGAAAAGGCTACGTCCAATGCGATTCGCATCATGCGTGGAATGATGGAGATTGCAGGGCAGAACTCTCCAAGGTATTTTGATGAGCTTTCTACAAAAACTATTCCCTTTATGGGGCATGAGCTAACCAAGTATGGCCTTGTAAAAGTCTATCAGACATTGAGAGAGAAGGATGGCTTGGATGTATTGAGAGAAAACCTTGGAGACAAGGGGATGGATTTCGGCAACTATCGTAAGTACCAACAGGAGTTGGAGGGCTTAAACAAGAGCCTTGATGATGGTGTTATTACTTCCGAAGAGTTTGAGTCCAAGTTGGAAGCCGTTGAAGAAGAATACCTTGCGAGGAAGGAAAAAGATATTGCCAAGCTATTGGAACTGCTTGGGCCGGATGGGCTTTACCTTGCTGACGAATTACAGAACCTGTATCGGGAAAAAGGCGAGAAGCTACGGGCGTTCATGGCAGAGAACTATGGCCAGACGGTTATCCTTGATGACTACTATACGCCCCGCAATATTGCCGCCTATAATACAATGCAAGAAGGGGATATGGATGCTTACAGTAAGGGACACGTCACAAGGACGGGCTTGCCCTCTTACGCAAAGCACCGGAACACTCCCTCTTCGGCGGCGCTCTCTCTGGAAATAAACCCTCTTGGGGAATATCTTCGTTATAGCTCTATCATGGAGGGGTGGATGACAGCTTCGGAACTGGTCAACTTCAACAACCGGGTATGGGCTAATCCCACCACGAACGCCCAGTTGCAGAAATTATTAGGCCCAGCCAATTTCGAGGCGGCAAACAAAGCCCTGTATTACTTCATCAACGAGGGGCGTGTGTATGCCCAAAAGAGCGTGTTGGCAGAGGTAATGGGGAAAGTGTTCCAAGTATTGGCTAAGACAAGGATTGCTTTCTCCTTGGCTTCTCTGGTGCGCTCTAGTGCGGCTTTGTTCAACCCTATCGTTGGTAGCAACTTCTCCATGATGGAAATTATCAAAGGCGTGGCAGAGGTGACAAGCGGGAACTATAAAGGTTTTACCCTTGAAGAGCTTCGTGACTTGGAGGCAATGAAGGAACGTAAGTACCGTGGATGGGAAGACCGTGTGCTTGCCGATAAGGCATTAAGCATTCCCCTGAAAAAACAAGCGCAATGGGGATATTGGCAGGAAGCGGGCATGAGCGGCCTTATGGCTTTTGACTGGTGGAGCATATCTTTTGTGAATCAGCTGACCTCCCACATGCTTGCTAATCGCGGTTTGTCGCATGAACAGATAAGATGGGAGCTTAACAAAAACATCTACCAGACGGCACAGCCTTTATCTACCTCCGCTAAGGCTATCCACTTGATGGGTGGAAGCTCATTTGAGCAAGCCCAGTTCCTTTTCTTGTCTGACGTGATGAACAAGTTCGGCCTAGTGGTGATGCAAGGCAAAAAGGATGTTCCTTTCTGGGAGGCTTTTCAGGGAGCCTTTCGTGTTTATACTATTGCCGCTCTTGCTAATGGTCTCTTCAACGGCTTGGCTACAGGTTTGTTTGGCGACAAAGACAAAGAGGACGACTTCATGAGCAACTTCTTATTGACTTCGGTATTGAGTCCGATTGTCTCTGTTCCTATGTTCGGCGGGTTTGCAGAGTGGTGCGCTTCCCTTATTAGCGGTGGTAAGCAATTCAGTCTGGGACGAGCCGATATGGCTGATTTATCCAAATCAATTCAAGGCTTAGTCAGAAGTATTGTGAAGACGTATGAGACTGTATCGGAAAAATGGGACAAGGAAGGTGCTTTGACTACCAATGATTACATTGATATGGTTTCCTATGTAGGCAAAAATATTGGGAGTGTCGCATCGGCTACCACAATATTTGGTACTTCTGGGCAGAGTATGACCAAAGCTCTAGAGATGGTAGGTGCATTATCAAATGCCCTTTCACAAGCTAAGACGACCACACAGAAATTCCTTCCAGAGTCAGTAAATCCCCTCTATACCGAAAAAGAAGCTATGAAGGAGAGGGCTAGGCAGATAAGAAGGGAGAAGAAGAAGGCCAAGCAGGAAAACGGCGAAAGGTCAGCAACCTACAGAAAACTTTCTAGGGAATTAAGACAAATAAACAAACTACTCAAGATTAGAGGCTGGGAAGACTAGCCAACAATCTTTAACCAAGACAACATTGACCAATGACTGCAAAAAAAAAGACAACCGCCCGTACAACCGGGCTAACTGGCAATCAGTTTGCTAGCGTTGAGCAAGGTCGTTCTTATGTTCTGTCAGTACACTCTCCCTCTGGGGCAGGAGAGATAGAACTATTGGCGGCCGATAGCGACCAACAGAGCGAGCCGGATATGTTTAGCATGCTTTACGAGAAAATTGAAACAGCTAGGCAAATCCCGTTTATTGCAATTTCTCCCTTTGTTTTTGTAAACGTGGGGAGTAGCGATGTACAATGGCTTGTAACACCGGCAAATTTTAGTCTCGCCGTTCCCGGTGTGTCGTCCGGCGGCGGCTCAATTATAATCACAGCAATGTATTTATATAATACAACAATCCAATCAGCTGAATTAGCCACAGGCAGTGCTGTTGCTGTGACACTCCCAGAAGATGCTCCAGAGGGCATGTATGAAATACGCTTCATTAGTGCAACACCAACAGGAACTGGTCTATCTGTGCAGCCGTCCGAGTTTCGTGTGAAAGTAACTTCCTCTAATCCTCCAGGAATGCAGCTTGCAAATACTGCGACGGCCCTCGGAAAAAGCAATCTCATTATTTATGAGGACGAAAACGGAAGTCTAAAGAAAGTTGTTCCCTCCACGGGAATGCTATATAAAATCCCTGCAAATTGTACTGTTGTGTCTGCTCAACAGTACATGTATCACGTTCAAGGAGGCTCTGATAAAGTTTCTTTTTCAATGCCTTCAATCGCAGAAGAGGTAACTCCCAATTCTGTGAATATTACATTTATTCAAATAGCCTAATATAATTTTCGTTATGATGGTGAAAATATTTTTTCAAGAGCTTGGTGAATATGATAAAGCCACATTTGTTTGTCTTCGACACAGCGATTGTCAAGACAAGACCCCAGAAGATTTGCCGGAGGATAAGCGAGAAGTATGGGAAAAACTCAAACAGGAACTTGCCTCATTAAAAGAGGATTGGATTGTCACGGAAGCTGTGCTTTTCCCGAGCCTTGATGAACCGACAGAAACGGTAGAAATAAAAGTTTCTGCTAGACACGTCTCAATAGAACTTCCTGCGCCTCGCGTAGCTGTAAAAATTTTCACGTCACGCGAGATTCCTGCTCTAAAAAAGAAAGACAAGGATTTGATGGAGTTCTTAAAATGGATAGCAGGAACAAAGTCAGAATAAATACTCGACATGAACAACACTTCATCCTAGTATACCAACAGTTGCTATTCCGGTAGCCACTGTATATAGGTGTTTCAATGTCATAAAGACAGGGCCTCCGTTAAAAGCGGGGGTCCTGTTTTTTATGCGTGTTCGAGCAACTTGTAAGCTTTCCTTACAAGTTCGATGAACTGTAAAGAAAAACTTTACAGTTGACCAAGGGAACAGGATTTGGTCTAATGCTCTTGGAAGAATTCTTTTCTTCTTTCGTTGTGCATATTCGAGCGGAGCAGCTTCGGGGTTTTTTCTCATGTTTTACCCGAAGCTGCTCTTCTTTTTTGTCTTGAAACAGGCCTGATGTAAAAAATATGTGTTGTATGACACAACTATAATTAACTAATAACCATATACTTATGTCACACAATGTTCCGTTTCGAGCGTTTTCGATGTCAAACTTTAGGCTTGATTTTTTGAGGGGTGTGTCGTTAAAATCTTGTTCAAGGAACAGGGCGGTTAAGTTGATTGTCTTCCTTTGGCCGCTCCAAGGCTCAATCTCCCTCGTGGTTAGCAACAACCAAGTGTTTAGCAAATAACTTGGTTCTCTACAAGAAAAGAGTTCGGATATGGCAAGCATATCCTTCATGATTTTTCAAAAGTTTTGATTTACGCCTATCGGCTATGGAGCCAAACAAAGTTGTGGGCTTGGTTAGAGAAACAAAGGGATTAGAAAATAAATGGTTTTAAAACAGTTCTAATTTGGAACACGTTGGTTAGATAAAGTATGTAAGAATAAACCATTTAATATTTAATTATCAGTTTTATTCCTTCGTTCGACTAACAGGTTGCATAGAGCGGCTAACAAGAGAGCCAAGTTCGAAGGTGTTAGCGAAACGATAACATAGACCACTTCGAAGTTATTAACTACCGTCTCCAACCACAAAGGACGTTACACCGTATATACGCGCGCGCGAATTTATAAGAGAGGAAAACAATAACTTTTCTCTCTTCTGTATGACACTTTCAAAAAAAAAAAACATTGATTACTCTCTCGTTGCTTATTAGTATTGCTACATCGTTAGGAGCTACATGGTATATTTCCTTCGATGTTTTGCCTTGAATCCAAGGCAGCCAATAACCAAAACTAATAAATAGTATGGAACGAAAAAAAATAAACGGAGAGGAATTTCCGAAAAGCATGTTGAGAGGACTTATTGCCATGTTTGACGATAATCCTGTCAGGAGCGCCATGTTTATGGCTGATTTTGAAGACTTGTGTAAGAAAGGTATTGATTTAAATCCTGATTGCAACGTCTGGTATAGAACCAGTCCTGACGTTATCGACTTAGTTGACGAATTGGAGATTTCCGAAGAGGGTAAAACAACCATTAAGAAGAAAATCTCCAATCTTATCGGAGCGCCTGTTTTCCATGTTGGTGAAAACGCTAAGACTGATTCGCTTGTTGTGGCTGGTCTAGTCGAAGGCAAACTGATTGGCTTTGATAAAAAGTATTTCTATAAGATTAAATCCAAGCCTTACATGAAGAAGCTGAAAAAGGTACTCTTCGTTTCCGCTTCTTGGGAAGAATTTATCAAACCTCTTATTTATACCATCAGAGGATTTGGGCTTGATAAGTGCGCTAGCTTCCCTAGTATTGAGGCGAAGCGTTCCGATGAAGAAGAAGATTAACCTTGCAGTCTTGAATAACTTTTTAACGTTCCTGAACAATGTTCATGAGCTAACCGAGCGAGGTTGGGTTCATGAGGCAACAGGGACAATGTATAAAAAGTGTTCAAAGCTTTTCGACACATTCAAAGAGTCCTATTCAGGCAATTCCCTAAGCCCAGATAAAGACATCGTTATGGAGGAGGTTTCCTTAACAGAGACGCCTAGTGATGACGAAGTTCTTGAGGTGCTTAGGGAAGAATGTGACGAGATTTGCGAATACCTTTATGAGGTGGCCGGACAAGAATCATTTTTAGTTTCACAAGTAGATGAAATTAAAACTGTTTTGAGTCAGCAACTATTTGTTGCTAGGAAGGTGTAGCAAAACCCTGCCATATGAGTTTATGAGCTAGGGTAAAAATCAATCCAAATCAAACAACTAATCATATAAAAGTAGGAAGTGTGGTATATACCGTAGGTCAACCTTCCCGGCCACCTCGTAAGACCTCCGCACTACGGGCGTAAAATGCGTTAGTAGTGCGGAGTTTTTGTTTGTATAGGAAAACAATGAATGTTATTTGTCCATGTATGAAGACAACTTACACGTTCGAAGCGCTAGTAGAGGCTGTTGCTGTTCAGGCTGGGTTAGATACTAGTGTTCCCGAAGACCACACCAAGGCGTGTGAGCTTGCCACATGGATGCTTGACGAAGGATATTCTTCTATCGTCCTGACTCATGCGGCAGAGTTTGCAGAGGAAAAGGGTGTTCCTGCCAAATGGATTGCCCTTGTCAGTGCCATCATTGGTGCTGTTATTGCCTTTTTCTGCACTACTGGTTGTGCCAACACATCGTTTACTTTGTCTGGTGAACAGGGCGGGCAGATTAGCTATAGCGTTGACGAAAACGGGAACCTCATTATCTCCGGCAAGCCTCCTGTCGTCCAAAAACTCAAGAAGTGACGTTAATGCCGACAACAAAAATTGCTTCTCTTCTTCAAGTTGTTAAGGATTATAAGGAGATTGTAATCCTGTTCGCTCCTTTGGTGTGTTGCTTCTTTCTGTATCAGGACAACGTAAAAATGCGGCAGGACATGCTAAAGTTGCAACAAGACCAAGCTCATGCGACATTGAAGATTTCAGAAGCAATGGCTCAACAGGTAGAGCTTATTCGGCGCATTGATTATACTGTTACCTCTCTTCAAAACAAATGAATGTCATTATCGCTATCGACAAGCAAGATAAAGTTCTAACTAATATCGCATCAAACCTAGTAGAACTTCTGGATAAAGAGCTTCTAAATCCATCTCTGGACATAGTTCCTCTCACAAGGGATGTGAACCTGTTTATGTCTAACAGGTGGGACAATATGAAGGTTGATTTTATCTTGCGGTTGCGGACATCATACGTCACTTCTAATCGCAGTACCTATCAGAAAATCGTCTCTTCAAATACTCAAGGGCCTTTTGGTTTCAGGCTTCTTCATACGTCGCATTCGTTGTTGGAAAAAGAGGGGTGGGGACAATACGGATTCAACCCATGCACAGAGTTTAAGGGCCTACCCGGCTGGATTGATTTCATGGATATTGAGCTTGCCAATATGGGCGACCCAAAAGATATTGCCGCTATCGGCGACGGAAAGGTTTTTGCTCAAAGCGCCGCTCAATGGATGAACAAGGCCGCAAACTGGTTACGGATTGGCAGGAAGAAAAAATAACTGTCAGCCAAAAAAGAAATCATCTATTTTCTCCAACTCCATTTTAGACAAGGGAGCCTGTTTGTGGTAAGCGGAAATCCCCGCCCGTCTTGTCCTTCGGGGGTTTATCAGGTTAAGAGGAATACATCTCTTGGTTTTAAAGTCTTTTCTGTATAGCTCTGCCCGGCGTTGAAAGTGTTTGCTGGCCGCTAAACAAAAGTCCATAGCCTTGATTTTATTCCCCATTAAAGTGTCCTTGATGAACATGTTAGGCGTATAATGGTATCTCTTGAGGAGCTTCCTTAGTCTCACTCCTTTAGCATAACCTCCGAGAACGTTATAAAACTGTTTATCGGTAAGCTTGTTTATGTATAGCATGCCTATTATGCCAGCTGGAATTTTTTAGATGCCTCACGCTGAAACTCTGTGTAAGTTTCAGGATAGCATAAACAATGGCCTAAACGAGAGAGGACGTATGCATCCGCTTCGTTGTTGTTGGATGTATCTACATCCCAGCGTTTGTAAACATTGGTCATCACCAGCCCTTTCTCTGCCACACCTTTCCCTGTTGCGAATTTTTTCAGGGTAGTCGGTGGGTAAACCAGAATATTGGACAACCCTGCATCAAACAGGTTTTGTTTCACAACGCCGCCAAGTTCTCCTAGGTGGACGATTTTCCCAAACTGCGAGAAGGCATAATTCTCTATACACACCAGAACTTCGCTAGCGGGCCTGTAGGCCAATATTTGTTCTGCGGCGAGCTTTATATGGTTAGCGAACTCGGAGAGCCGCCTAGGCCCCTTGTGGGGGCTTGTGAGGGTATATCTGTAGCCGTCCAGCTTGATGTCTTGGTAAAGGACGGAAAGCCCTGTTGCCGTCAGGGATAAATCCAGCCCAACCCAACAACTGAAATCTCTAAAAACGTTGGCGATTACTTTGTCTTTTTCCATGATTTTTTCTCTGATACTGGGAATCTGAAATCGACAAGCTCAAATCGGGAGTCCTTTTGAGTCATCACTATCCCCCCATTGCGGCTTCTTTTCAGCACCACAACACCGAACACAGAGTTTTGTTCAAATTCTGTATCTGGATTTTTCTGAATTTCGCAAATGGCTTCCGCTGTTGTATGCAAAACCTCTGCTTCTGGCTCTTTTTTTCTAGGAGGTCGCCCCCTTTTAGTTGTCTTTTCCATATTCTAGTTCTTGTTTTGCCAACCTATACGCCTCACGCCCGTCTAGTCCGGGTGTTCTCATTTGGATTCCTACTGCTTTTTCAAGGCGGTTGAGGACAATCTTACCTTTTTGGTCTATGATAGCAAGAGGGTCTTTGTAGCCGCTAACGATAAGTATTCTCATGCAAAGGATGATAACGTCTGCACATTCAAACGCCATTTCCTTCTTGTTTTTGGCCGAAAGAAGTTCTTCTACCTCTTCCTCAAGATGTTTTTTGAGCTGTGGGACAGTCTCTTTAACACCTAAAAATTTACTGAAAACATTACATATTTGTTTGGCTATATTGTACACTCTAACCTTCCTTTCATATTGAAACAAATCCATGCTACGCATTATCTCCTTTCGTATTGCCAACTGGAAAGCTCTTCCTTGGCTTCACTTGCCTTTTTGTAGGCTTCCTCGGTTCCATAAATTTCAGAGGAAAAGAAGCAAGCTTTTTTAGGTGTTTTGTTTGTAATATTCCTGCATATGCGGCGCAAATTCCAAGCGTCTTTCAGTACTTCTCCATAGTGCGATTTCTTGTCTCGGTAGGTGTGAAGCACATCCGGGGACAGAGGTATGCCTCTATCTTTCAACAGAGAACGTATATAGGTGTGAATAACAACTGTCGTTGCCCATGCCGCACCATATTCCCAAAAAGATTTCTGTTCTTTGTTCATTTTCTTTTCACTTTGTATATGATGTATTGGATAAGAATGACAAATAACAACACAATCGCAAGCGAGACAACGAGAATGTCTAATAAATCAACAATTATCATAGATTTTCACCCCTCCCTCTTAGGTCTTCAACGTATTTTGTGACGTCTTCTACGTCAGCAAAGTCTTTAGTGCCTTGCTCAATAGCCTTTTTAAGTCTTTTTTCCAGCTCTTCTTGGGTGATTGTTTTCGGATGATGTGTAACCTTGTTTAAGTTTTTATGCATAACTAAGGAAGAGACAAGAACATCGGTTGCGAAACTCCTGATTCTTAAAAGAGTTTCTTCCTCCGAGGAACACGGGTCGAGTTGATACCCACAATTAGAACATTTAGGGATATATATCTTACTTCCTAAAGGGACGCCTTGTGGCCCCATCCCAGTAAACAATAAATCCTTAACAATGAAATACTCGTTATGACATATTGGACATTTTGCGCTCATTTTTTAACTATCCTTTCTTTCTGTTTTTTTTCGACGATATAGCTTCCAAAGATTTTATTGAATTGTTCGTTCGATGCTTTTCTAGACTGCTTCCCGTTCACAATGTTTTGGTGTTTGTGAAAAGCCTCTTCCAGCTTAGAGACTGAAACACTAACGGCTTCCATCATGTCCCCTAGAGGAATGACTTGCTGAACCCTAGATAACCCTTCGTTTTTTAAGCTACGAACCGTATTTCCTTCTTTTAAACCAAGGCCGTCAATCTCTTCGCCATTTTTCAGCAACTCATAACATGATTCTTCTATCTCTTTGGCCACCTTCGAGGCCAATTTAGCTGTAAAATATAGCTTAGAGCGTTCTTCTGGATTCATTTGTTTCAGCTTAGAAGAAAAAGCTGTAGCGGGGGTAGTGATTGTTTGCACCACCTCTAACGGCTTTTTGCATTCAGCAAAACCCTTGCAGTACCTGCAATAGCTGTTAGCTTGAGGTGGAAGGTCCTTTTTGGTGCGTTCGCATATCTCAATGACTTCTTTTTCTGCCTCTTTGATGTCCTCTTCGCTGTACCTCACAATAACAGGATAAGAAGTCACCAGAGGTTGAACAATGGCACAAGAGACTGATTTTATTTTGCAGTCCTGATAATTCCTTTCGATGTGTTGCTTGCAACATAGGGCCAACCCTCTAAGCTGGTGGTTTATTTGTGTGGACTCCGGCTCTAAAGGCCCTGTCTTGTAGTCGATAATCAATAAATGAAATCCATCTTCGTCAGACTTGCCTAAAACCAAGTCGGGCTTCCCAGAAAAGAGTGCATTTTCCCCATCGAAAAAGAAACACCTTTCCTCCTTCATCAACTCCTCGAACTTGTCTTCTCCCGCCCAAATCGACGCAACTTCGGTCACGATTCTTTTGCATGCAAGCATGAGTTTCGTCTCTTCTTCGGTGAGTAGTATGTTTTGGTATGCAAGGTATTGATGAATCCTGTTGCCTCTTTCAGCCATTTCAGAGGTTGTCTCTACTCCTTCAACGTCATATCTCAATGAGTGCGGACATAACGCAAGACGTGCTAGGCTGGAACATGAAGGCAATCCTTGTCTTTCCGTATCTTTTGTTTTCATTATTTCTCGTGTATTTTTTTTGTTATTCATCTTCTGGCTCCCAATCTACATACGCCTCAAACTCATAATCCATACAATGTTAGACAGCAGATGTTTAAGCGTTTTCATTGTTTTCTTTCTTTTTGAATATGGGATCTTCTGACGACTTGTCTTCTTCGTTGGAGAAAGCTTCGTCTTTACTTATGGCCCCGGTTTTAATGGCGTTGAATAGACCAATAAGCATTACGATTTCAGATTCCTTACTAGTCTCAATTTTGTGTTTAAGGTAAGCCTCAAGCATTTCTTTGGAGACTCCGATTTTGGAAAAGGCTATTACACATCCATTTATTCTTTCAGCAATGGGTGTATCTGTGGCTCTTAGCGTGTTTTGGCAAGCCTCTGCTGCCTCTTGCCTAATGAAGTCCGGCAATACAGCCCAAATGCACGCCCTGATGCGTCTAGAGGCCATATTAGCGCAAAGCTCATAAATGTCTCTATCGGACGTAAGAGGATATCCACCGTCTTTTGTGTCCCTGTAGTGCGGAACAGAAAAGGCTATCTCCCTTCTTATGTTGTTTTCTTTGTCCCAACAGAAAGCTATACAGTCGGAGCAAACCCTTCCTTTTTCATCTACATGTTCACCTATCTTTCTCCACCCAGCTTCTGCGTTCCCATAAGCGGTAAGGCACGCATTTGCTAAATGGATTGTCTCTCCTGAAATACTAGAGCCTCCCCTTTTGTATTCGAAGAATGCGGTGTTAGCTAAATGACGGAACGAGCAAAGCTGTCTAATTTTGGAGGAAACCTCCATCATGTTTCTCGGCATCTGCTTTGCTATATATATAGAAGCAAGCGCCTCTAGCGATTCTTTGTTGGAAAGCACGTTAGCAAGCGGATTTCCAGCAAGAGGTGCTATCATGGATAAGCCTTCTGCCGGGACTGTGGTCAATGGTTCTGGGTTGTCTGACATGCCCTCATTGTATCTTTTCTCTCACACATGGCAATCTTTTTTTATTTTTTTTCTTGTGCATGTCAAAACATGTGGTACAAAAACGACATGACGAAAGCACTACCAACAGAACAATTAGAAGCATTCTCCAAGTTCGCCAATACTAACGAAGCCCTTTGCAAGCTCATGATGCAACGTGTGGGGTTCAACATCACTCCAATGGTGTGGAATAAGGCTAAATGGATGCCTACACAACTTTCCGTAAAGAAGCTCACTAACCTTCGAGCTTTTTACCCAGAAGCATTTGGTTTAGATGATGAACCTAATAAAGATTTTTTGAAATCTCTTTATTACCTCCACATTTCAAATAGAACCTTCTCTGGGGAAATTACGCCACTAATTGAGGACAAGGATTTTATTACCCATATGCCCTATGCTAACTTTGTTTTGCCCATTGACGATTTCACAAAAAATGCCCTTTCCAAATTCATGTAAAATCAGGATATGAATCACCATTCCCATGACTATCCCTTAGAAGAAATGGAACGTATTTCTGAACCGAAACTAGCAAAAGACTGCCTGAACTTAGAAGAACTATTGAAGAGCTTAGAAAAAATACCGCAAACAACAGAACAGGAAACGGAAGAATGGCGGCGAAAAGAAAAAGAAAAAGAACGCATAGCATCATGGAAAAAACGGTTGAGGCAATCCGGCGTGCCTCAAGGGTTTTATGATGCTTGCGTGAATGGAAAGATCGACAAGAGCCGGATATTTCCATTCCTGAAAAACTTAAGTAGCGGATGCTTATTTGTCTGCACCCCGGAAAAGGGAAAAACCTTTTCCGCATGCTATTTGATATCACAGGAATTATGGAACGGCAGATCAGCTTTGTATGTGAAAGCCCCTGAACTGGAAAGAGAAATGGCCAGTTATAAAAAGGACGCACACCTGATAAATAGAGCGCAATCAAACCCGCTCTTAGTGCTGGACGATTTTGAGGGAGTGCGGATGAGTGTGAATTCATCCTCCGATTTTATCGCCTTGCTGAAAAAAAGAAATGATTCTAATTTTTTAACAATTTTGAATTCAAAAAAACGAACCTTTTTCCTCGAACAGATTGAAGAGGCGGTAAGTTAGTGTTCACTTAACTACCAGAAAACAAAAGTGTAATAAAAAACCCCTGTAGCCTTTATTTAGGCTACAGGGGTTGAATTTGGTGGATTTTTATGACAAACTATTGAACTCTTTTTTCGGGTATTAGTTTGCTATTAAATGAGTAGTATTTTTTTGAGTAATTGTAGGTCTTGGAATATTTAGAATATCCGGTTTTGTTGTTCCAATAAACTTCATCACCATAAAAAGAGCAGTAACTATATTCTTTTTTTTGATAAGAGTTGTTAGAAAAGTAGGCAAATTTATTTTTATCAGGTCTTTCGAAATTGCCATAAAACAACATCTTTCCTTTTTTCCAAAAAACAAATTTACTTGAACCTATGACAGAATTGACCATATCATCAATACCTTCATTTGTTTCCTCGATATCTGTTTTTCCAAATGCGGGTAAAAACAGATATCGGAAGAACGTTTCACTGTCTGTGAGGTCTCCTTTATTTTTTAGTGATAGAATACCATTGTGGCAAAAATACCAATTATCGCCGTTCCACCCATGAACATTTTTTTCTGAAATAGATCCATGAGTTTTGATGCGAGCGTGAAGAAGGACTATGTAATCATTAGGGATTTTTTCCCATGTGGCTACAACCTCCTTTTTCAGAAGAGTTCTAATTAGAAATGCCGGTTTGTTGTCTTCATTCCCTCTTTTAAATCCTAGCAGAAAAAATCCGTCCGGATTATTTGTTAAGCAATTTTGAAAACGTTGATTGCCGATATCTTTCTTGATTCCGTAAGCAATTATACACATATTTTTGTTTATTTATTGTTTGTTTGTTGCGTTTTTGGTGATGATATTTTTGATTCCCTCCATGAGAAAATGAGCTTTATTCTCTTCTTCGGGCGTTTCGTAAAAGATTTTTACGAAAGTATATTGTTGATATGTGGGATAGGTCATTTTGACTCCGTTTCTAATTAGGTAGTTGATTGTTTCTAGCCTTATTTTGTGAAATAGGTCTTGAGATAGCGGCCTATGAAAAACATTTGAGAATTCTAGGTTGAGGCTACCTATCAAACCAGAAATATAGCATTCTAGCTTTATTTGTTGTCGCAACAAAGAGGATCTCTCTTTCTTTTGCTCTTTCATTGGTTCTTTCTTTTGCTCTTTCATTGGTTCTTTCTTTTG
>UMHC01042991.1_pt1 | contig 37493 bp, 41 predicted proteins | sample 1965381 | NCBI WGS metagenome assembly UMHC01 (sample SAMEA4836083, study PRJEB28245) | human gut metagenome | biome: gut microbiome; material: fecal sample | place: Denmark | collected 2008 | reverse complement strand
CAAGCAGAATGTCGGCGGTTCGATCCCGTCAGCGCCCACCAGAAATCAGGCATATCCAAGAAACTTGGATATGCTTTTTTTATTTGATTTTTAGGAATAATTGCTTTCATAATGTTTTACAAAAGTAACAAACCAGCAGGGAAGCCCTTAAAGAGGTTTTTTTGATAATTTGCATTTCTCCTGGCTTTGTAGTAAAGTCAAATTAGCAATAAAAGAGTATTTATAGTATAGTAAGGAGGCATAATTATGAAAAAAACTTTTCTTTCCAGTATTCATGAACGCCGCAGCGTTTACAGTATTACCAACACTTCTCCGATTCCCAAAAATAAAATTGTAGCACTGATAGAAATGCTGTTGGAGGATGTTCCTTCGGCCTTTAATTGTCAGAGCGCCCGTGTTGTAGTATTGTTTGAGCAGGCTCATAAAAATTTTTGGGATATTGTTATGAGAACTTTGCGTGAACGTGTACCGGCTGAAAAATTTGCGCCTACTGAAGCTAAAATCAATAGTTTTGCAGCAGGGTATGGTACTATTTTGTATTTTGATGATGAAGGCATTACAGAAACTTTTGCCAGTAATTTTCCTACTTATGCGGCAAATTTTAAAACTTGGGCAGATCAGGCTAACGGCATGCTGCAGTTTGCTATCTGGACAGCTTTAGAAGAGGAGGGGTTAGGTGCCAATCTGCAGCATTATAACCCAATTATTGATGCGGAAGTAAAAGAAGTATTCAATATCCCAGATCAGTATCGTTTGATTGCGCAAATGCCGTTTGGAGCTAAAACAGCTGAGCCTGATGAAAAAGAAGTTATATCCGGTTCGGATAGAATGCGTATCTTAGAATAAAAGATGAAAATCCCCCGATTAAACGGGGGATTTTTTTTGAAAAGACATTCTTTTGACATTTAATAATGTTATACTAATAATATAACTATTCTTGGAGGTGCAACAGATGAAGATGTCGCGGAAATTTATAACTGCTGGTGTGGCAGGAGTCATGGCTTTGGGGATAGCTGTTTCAGCATGGGCTGCAGAACCTCAGATTACTGATCAAAAAATACGTTCTGGCGGAGTAACAGTTAATATCCCTGTTGTGAAAGGCGCCGTAGGCGGTGCAGAAGTTGATGACAAAGTGAATATGGCAATTGATTTTAATATTGTGAAAAAGTTGTATGCTTATTTGCCCGGAGGAAGTAATGGACTGAGTTTACAGGAAAATTACTATCCTGAGTTTGACGGTTACGGTGGTGCGAAGGCGAGCCGTGAGTTTGTGACTGATATAGCAGGCTTTATCAATCGTCAACTGCAAAATCAGGCGCAGGCAGCTCATAAAGCCGGTTCTCATGTCAAACAGTATACGTTTGACGGCAGATATCAAGTGCGTTTTAACAGTGAAGAGTTACTTTCTTTAGAACAAACTTATATGGATTATTTGGGTGGTGCCCATCCGAATACATATTTGGATACGATCAACGTAAATTTAAAAAACGGTAAATTACTGAGTTTAGGCGATATGTTTAAAGCTGGCAGCAATTATCTGCCGCGTTTGAATGCCATTGTTGCAAAACAGGTGGCAGACGAACAGCAGTTAAAGGGATTTTTTGATAAAAAAGTAGAAGTGAACGGAACAGAAAATTTTTATATTACGGATAATGCTGATCTTGTTATAGTATATCCGCCTTATGCTGTTGCTCCGTATGCTGCCGGAACGATCGAGTTTATCATTCCTGTTAGCCAGGTTGCAGATATTTTTAATTTTAAATTAGAATAAAAGACTGATATTTTAGCCCTGCTGAAGCAGGGCTTTTTTTATTGTCTGATCAAGCGAAATACTTTTATGACATAAATGACAGGGATTTTTCAAATAATGTTAACGCGATTATGTATTATAGTGCACATATTTGAACTATTATTGAAAACATAAAAATGAATAGCTGGATATAATAAAATTGATGTAATTAATATTACAGAAGAATAAAAGTGTGGTTGGTGAAATTATGTTTAGCAAGAAATTCAAAAAAATAGGATTGAAAATAGCCTATTACAGAAAAAGAAAGGCATTGAAACAGATGGAAGTAGCGGAAAAGGCTGGTATCTCCTGTTCATATCTTTCTAAAATTGAAACAGGGAAAGTGCGTTACAGTCTGGCTGTTTTGATACAGATCGCAAAAGTACTCGATATTGATCCAGGGGAACTGTTGACAGATGGGAGCAGTTATTAAGTTAAGAAAAAGTAAAGAGGTGTAAGAAAGTGGAAGAACCTGATTATAAAACGATAGGTATTAATATAAAAATTAAAAGGATACGTCAAGGTATCAGTCAGGCTAAATTGGCTAAGCTTTTAGGAGTATCCGCAGCTCATTTGTGTAATATAGAAAATGGTAAAGTTAAAATAAGCCTGAAAATGTTGTATAAGCTTACCGGTTTTTTTAAGTGTAGTTTAGATGATTTGCTAACCGTTTAAGATACTTAAAAACAGTGGTAAAAGTTAAATGCTCAGTAAAAGCAGTAGAATAAAAACTTTTGACTTATTGTCTATATAATATGTATATATTACTGAACCTCCATAAAAAAATGGAGGTTTTTCTTTTTTATGTAAATAAAGATATAATATTTCAAAAGATAGTATTGAATGTAAAAATAAAATAAATAATAAAAAGAAATAAAAATAATATAAAAAGTAATTTTGAAACTTAAACTTAAGACAAAAACATATCTATTATGATAATATATAACCAATGCAGCAAGAATACTTTTGTTAGAAATAAATTTAAATATAATGAATTGTATAATGTATGTAAAATATCAAAAAAATTATTGCAGATTATTCTGATAATTATAAATGCAATATTGAATACATAATATGAAGTAATTTTTTGAATAGCATTTAAATAATGTAAAATGTTTATTGATATAAATTAATGAAAGTTGAAAAAATTAACACATAAAATAAAAAAGATATAATTTATTTATTTCTGTGCACTAAAGAACACATATGTTAACTATTTCTGAACACCTAAATATTAATAAAATGTGATAATAATATTAATAAAGTATAAAGAATAGCAAAGAAGGGATAAATAATTAACATCTTGGATTAGTATGGAAATGGAGATTTAAATGTTTTCGACAAAATTTAAACAATTAGGGTTAAAAATTCAATATTACAGACAAATGAAAAATATAAGTCAGGTAGAATTAGCTGATGAGGCAGGAATCTCACGCTCGTATCTGTCGAAAATAGAAACAGGGAAAGCGCAGTGCAGCGTACCAGTTTTGCTGCAGATTGCGCAAGTCCTGAATGTTGATGCAGGTATTTTGCTGACAGATAAGGATATTTAAGTAAGATCAGAATAATTTTCTGGTATGTTTATCTGCATACCGGTTTAATTTTGAAAAGCTAGCAAACAAATGGTTTTATCCTGATGTTTAGCTTTTATAAAAATATAGTTCTAAAATTTTCTGGGATTATATTTTATACAGTTCAGGGAGGAGATGGCAGTTATGAGCGTAGAACCCAATTTTGTAAAAATCGGACAAAACATCAAGATCATGCGTATCCGTAAAGGTGTTACCCAATCAGAGCTTGCGAAAAAACTTGGTATTTCTCAAACACATATGAGTAATCTGGAACATGGGCGTGTGAGTGTTAATTTGAAAGTTTTGTTAAGACTTTCACATTATTTCAGCTGTGGCGTTGATGCACTTTTAGGCTTAACTTTGAATACTGAGGTTAAACCTCAAGAGGTAGAAGACAAATATACCGCAGAAGAATTATTGGATATTCTGAAAGTACTGAAAAAACAGGTTATTTAAAATCTAGATTGAAGTGAAGCTTTTAAGATGCAACTCAGATGCTTTGTATATTGGCTTCCACTGATTGGAAAAGTGAGTTTTGATTTACATTTTTCAAATAACTCCTAAAGAACAAAAAAGCGCACTAAAAGTGCGCTTTTTTGTTCTTTATTTTTAATACTAATTGCATACTGTATACACAAATGCGGGTGAAATAAGAAGAATACTTGTATACAATTGTCTGAATGCTTGAAAAAAGTTCCGATTGTGTTACAATAGAAAACGTTGTTGGATATTGTTAGTTAATATTTTCGTGGAATACCAACGAAATAAAATTAATTTATTTGAGGGGTTGAGCTAGGATAATGATGGATATTTTAAACACTATCAATAGTTTTGTGTGGGGACCGCCGTTAATGGTTTTGCTTATTGGCACAGGTATTTTACTGACTGTAAGATTAGGTTTATTACAGGTCATAAAGCTGCCAACCGCATTGAAATTGATTTTTACTGCAAGAAATACAGGCAACGGCGATATCAATAGCTTTAAAGCCTTGTGTACGGCGTTGGCAGCTACTGTTGGCACAGGTAATATCGTAGGTGTTGCTACAGCGATCAAGGCAGGTGGTCCCGGAGCGTTGTTCTGGATGTGGATGGCGGCTTTTTTCGGTATGGCAACTAAATATGCCGAAGGTGTTTTAGCAGTGAAATACAGAACGGTTGATGCCAACGGCAATATTTCCGGCGGACCGATGCATTATATTGAACAGGGACTTGGTAAAAAATATAAACCTCTGGCAGTTATGTTTTCGGTATTCGGAGTGATGGTTGCCTGTTTAGGCAGCGGTACTTTTACACAGGTCAATGCTATCGTTGAGATCACTAATCTTTCCATAGGGATCCCGGTCATGTATACGGCAGCTATTCTGACTGTTTTGGTGGCAATCGTAACTATCGGCGGCTTGAAATCTATCGCGATGGTAGCAGGAAAAATAGTGCCATTTATGGCGTTAGTTTATATGCTTACTACAGCGGCAGTACTGATCGTATTTGCAGATCAGGTACCTGCAGCATTTGCTCTTATCATTGAAAGTGCTTTTAATCCTACGGCGGCAGCTGGTGGATTTTTGGGTGCTACTGTTATGCTGGCGATGCGCAGTGGTATTGCGCGCGGTATTTTTTCTAACGAAGCCGGTTTAGGCAGTGCTCCGATTGTAGCAGCGGCGGCAAAAACAAAATGGCCTGCTGAGCAGGGGCTGGTATCAATGACGGGAACTTTTATCGATACGATCATTATTTGCACAATGACAGGTTTGGTTCTGGTGGTTTCCGGAGTTTGGACAGGCGATTTGAATGGTGCGGCTATGACTCAATCTGCTTTTGCAATGGCTTTCCCTGCAATGGCAAAATATTTATTGATGATAGGTTTAGTGTTATTTGCTTTTACTACTATTTTGGGTTGGAATTATTACGGTGAACGCTGCATTGAATACCTTTTTGGCACGAAAAGTATCATGCCTTATCGTTTAGTCTTCATTGGTCTCGTGGCGTCCGGTGCTTTTTTAAAGCTGGAAACGATTTGGGTTTTGGCTGATATCGTTAACGGTTTAATGGCGATTCCGAATCTGATTGCTTTGCTGGGATTGAGTGGAGTAGTTGTGGCAGAAACAAAAGCTTATTTCACATATTGGGAAAAAGTGCGTTCCCGGAAAAAAAGAATTGATATTATTGGTGAACCTGAATATAGTGAATAAAAAATATCCCGCAGCTTAAGCTGTGGGATATTTTTTGACTTCTGGCAGAAGTCATTTTTTTGTGGTAATATGAAAGCAGAGAAAGACAAGGTAAAGGAGCTGGAGATATGGAAAAGGCAGAGGTAATTAAAGCGTTTCATTTGATGTGGGATAATTATCCGGAGTCGGCAATGCTTATTGATAAAAAGCGTAATATTATTGCTGCCAATAAAGTCGCACCCAGTACAGGACGCATAGAGGGCAACAAGTGTGCTTTAGTTGAGCCGTTAGAACAGCACAAGGGCTGCAGGGCAGAAGAAGCGTGGAAGAATGGTGAAACCAGTTATCGTAAAAAAGTCGGTAAATTAGGTGACGTAGTTTCTTTTTGGATCCCTGTCGATGGTTATCCTGATTATTTGGTGCATTTTTCTGTCGGTTCGATTCAAAAATATGAATATAACGTTTGAAAATAAACCCTGCTGTAATTTGCAGCAGGGTTTTATATGACCAGAATAAACGAAGTATTATATTTCGTTCTTTATGATTTATGCAAAATAAAAAAGACGCAGAACAAGTCTGCGTCTGTCTTTTCCATTGGTACGCCCGAGTGGAATCGAACCACCGCACACGGCTCCGGAGGCCGATGCTCTATCCACTGAGCTACGGGCGCATAGTGTTTGGTGCACAATGCACCATAGCGAATTATAGCATAACGGCAAGCTTCTTGCAAGTTTTATACTGGGTTGATGAAATAAAAAATATAATAAAGAAGCAGGAAGTGCAGTAAAATAAATATTAAATTTTTTCTAAGGGATTTACTTAGTTCTGCGTTTTATATATAATCAAATCATTAGATAATATTGGCGGAGGAAAGCTTTATGAGCTACTGCAGATTGTTATTGACGCCGCGAATGACGTTATTGATTGTTATCGGTTCTTTGATTTATTCTGTAGGTTTGAATCAGTTTATAGTGCCTGTTGGTCTGTATAATGGGGGATTTTTAGGTATTGCCCAGCTCATACGACATTTCATGGAAAGCTGGTTCGGTATCAGTTTTGGCAATACCAATATCGCTGGTATTTTATATTTTATTTTGAATATACCGTTGCTGGCGGTTTCCGTGAAACGTTTTGGGAAGGAATTTCTTGCTAAAACCATTTACTGTGTTTGCTGGTACAGCTTGTTTTTGACTGTAGTTCCGATTGCAGATCATTTACTGGTCGACGAACATTTGACGGCCTGTGTAGCAGGCGGTGTGATCTGCGGTATTGGTGCCGGGATGACTTTACTTTCTGGTGGCAGCGGCGGCGGTGAAGAAATTTTGGGACTTTTACTGATGCAGAAGCATTCAAATTTGAGTGTCGGTAAGGTTTCAGCGATACTGAATATTTTTATTTTTGGGACATGTGCGGTAATTTTCAGTATTTCCCAGGCAATTTATTCAGTTTTGTTTACGGGTATCGTTTATTATGTGCTGGATAAGGTACATTTCCAGAATATAATGCTGACGATGCTGATCATTACGAAAAAGCAAGGATTGGAAAAGATAATCTTCGAAAAAGTCAATCGTGGCGTTACAAAATGGAATGCTTATGGTGCATATAGAAATGAAGAAAGAGAAATTCTGATGACCGTAGTTTCCAAAAGTGAATTTCTGCAGCTGCGGCGTCTGCTTTTGGCTGCCGATCCTGAAGTTTTTATAATTATAGAAGAAAATGTTTTTGTTGTTGGTAATTTTCAAAAGCGTGTCAATCAATAAAAAAGCTCCTGCAAAGCAGGAGCTTTTTCTTTTACTATATTATTTGGGGACGATATCACCAACACCATTTAAAATATAACGGGGACGATAAGCAAAAACCTGCATATTTTCAAGATCAGTAACACCTGAAAGTACCAGAACCGTAGTCAGGCCGCTTTCCATTCCTGCAACTATATCTGTGTCCATACGATCGCCTATCATGGCAGCTTCGTCTGAATGGACGCCAAGCATTCTCAGACCGGTACGCATCATCAGAGGATTGGGCTTGCCTACAAAGTACGCCTGTTTTCCTGTAGCAAGTTCGATAGGAGCAACCAAAGCACGGCAGGCGGGAATGATACCGGTCTCAGTGGGACCCGTCAGATCAGAGTTTGTAGCTACTAAACGTGCACCTTTTTGTAGGAGGCTTACAGCTTTTAAAATCATATCATAATTATAAGCGCGGGTTTCGCCGACAACTACGTAGTCAGGATTAGTATCGTTCATCGTGATACCGGCATCATAAAGAGCATTGACAAGTCCTGGTGCGCCAATAACATAAACACTGCATTTTGGAGACTGGCTTGCCAGAAATTTAGCAGTAGCCAAAGCGCTGGTATAAAAATGGCTTTCATCAACGTCAAGTCCCATTCGCGCTAATTTTTGCTGCAATTCTTTGGGAGAACGCTCACTGGAGTTCGTCAGGAATAGGAATTCTTTTTCTTCTTTATAAAGCCAGTCGACAAATTCTTTTACTCCGGGCAGTAAACGGTTCCCGTGATAGATGACGCCGTCCATATCGCAAATAAAGCCCTTTTTAGCATAAAGTTCCTGTAAAGTATCTATGATGTTCACTTCCTTAATAATGAAAAATTTAATCTTATATTATAATTATCGACTATTAAAGCAATAATTTCAATGTTTTCAGCTGATGAAATTCGTGTTTCAAAGTAAAATTTATGAAAATTTTTCATTAAAGAGATATTTTGTTATAATATTAAGCAAATATAAGACGTAAGTGAGGAGAAGATTATGCGTATCGCTGTGATAGATGGAATGGGCGGCGGACTTGCCGCACAGGTCGTAAGCCAACTGACCGGCAAGCTGCCGGAACAGGTTGAGCTTATCGGGTTGGGAACTAATGCTTTGGCAACGGCAGCAATGCTCAAAGCAGGAGTCAGACGCGGAGCCACAGGAGAAAATGCGATCTGTATTTCGGCGTCTGCAGCAGATTTGATCGTCGGCCCTATCGGCATCATCATACCCAATGCTATGATGGGTGAGATCACTCCACGTATTGCGGAAGCGGTCGGCAGCGCTGCTGCTAAAAAAGTTCTTTTGCCCGTAAGCCAAAATCATTTTGAAATAGTTGGCGTGGAGCCTAAGTCACTGGCATCGTTAGTGAAAGAGGCTGTAAGCAGAATTTTGACTTTGGTTGAAGCCTGAGGGTAAAAAGTGGTATAATATAAATTAGTTTTGTTTGAAGAAAGTAAGTAAAGGAGAAAGCCGAAATGATTGCTATCCGTGACCGGGTGCGTTTTGTAGAAACAGATATGATGGGCGTGGTGCATCATGCCAATTATCTGCGCTGGTTTGAAATGGGTCGTGTGGCTTATCTGCGTGCCGCAGGTGTTGAATTACTGGATTTAATGGCACACGGTGTTATTTTTCCGATTACAGAAGTGCATGTGAAATATAAAAATTCCTGTACTTTTGATGATGAGTTTGAAGTACAGACGATAATGACTGAATTCAGCCGGGCTAAAATGGATTTTGCTTACAAGGTGATACGGCTTGCTGATGGCGTGGTGCTGGTTGAAGGCAGGACCCGTAATTTATTTACCAACCAACAGGGAAAGATTATTCGTTTAGATGCCTGTTATTTTGATAAAATCAATGCGCTGTTTCAGCAGGAAACAGCCAAGGAGTGAGAAGATGGAAACAAAATTTGAAATCGTGCCGGTTCCGACACGTATCCTGACCCATCACGACGATATCGTAGAAGCCATTGTTGAATATGGCGGAGATAAGATAGGACCTGATGATGTAGTTTGTGTTGCTGAAAGCGTTGTGGCTATTACACAGGGCGGGGCCAAACGCAGTGAGGATTTTAAGCCAGGTTTGCTGGCAAAGGTTTTGTGCCGTCTATTTCCGTCCAAGGGCAGTATCTCTGGCTGGCATAGTATGCAGGCTCTGATCGATGCTGAAGGCGGAATGAGGGTTTTAATTGCTGTTATCTGTGGCTTTGCGGCAAAATGCGTGGGTGTTTCCGGTGTATTTTATCGTATGGCAGGAGAACAGGCACGTTTGATCGATGACGTTACGGGTACGATGCCTCCATATGACAAGCATATTGTTTACGGACCGCATAACCCCAGTAAAGTAGCCGAGGAAATTACCAGCGGCACAGGTGCTTTTGGAGCGGCAGTAGCGGATGTTAACGATTTGAAGCGTTCCTGTGTTCTGGGGGTTTCCAAGGGTGTTAATGCTGATGAAGTGGCACAGATTTTGATTGATAATCCTTTTGGTAATGGCAGTCAGAAAACACCGGTCGTTGTTATAAAAAACTATCGCAGGGCACGCTAAGGAGGCGAAAAAATGCTTTTCATTTTAAAAGTTATTGCAGCACTGATTTTATTGGCAGTTGTTGTAATCGGAATATATATCTTGCTTCAGGGCAAGGAAGAAATGTTTTTTGAAGTTACTCAGCGTACTAAAGCCATACTGATTAAACGCAGCGAAAAGAAGCTGGAGTTTGAAGTTGAGCTGCCGATGCATAACGATGGCAAAGAAGAAGGCATTATCTTGGATGCATTTATCCGTGTGTATCTGCCGCAGGAACAATATGCTGATGCCCAGCTGCGCGGACGCGTCAATTTAAAAGAAGCGCCGCGTGAAGATGACTATTTCGAAGCAATGCTGCTTGGACCTGGTGTAAAGAAGACGATGGTTGTAAAATTTGAGCTGGTGCCGGAACATGGCGTTACTTTGAAGCAGGCTGTCGAAGGCATGCCGGATGTGGACATTGCGCTGTTTCTTGATTGCCGTGGACGAACTGCGCTCTACACTGTCAAAAAAATTATTACTTTGCATAAAGATGAGCTGCAGGCTTTGCTGGCATAATATAAAAATTCAATTAAAACCGCCGGAAGGCGGTTTTTCTTTTTGGAATAATTTTTCTTTTTGGCAGGTTTTTTCAGTATGGATATGGAATTATAAAACGTTAATGAATGTACGGAAAAGCGGGGTGAGGATATGCTACTGGGAATTGACGTCGGCGGGACATTTACAGATGCCGTGCTGATAGGGAGAGGTACAATAATAGCGCAGGCTAAACGCAGAACAACACATGAAGCAGTATTGCAAGGTATTTTAGAAGCTCTGGATGAGGTTTTGCAGGAGCAGGAAGTTTATAATATTGAACGGGTAGTGATTTCCAGCACAATCGTAACTAACGCTTTAACAGAAGGCCGAACTGATCCGGTATTTTTGGCTGTGATGACAGGACCGGGAATGAATGTTAGTAAGAGCTTTCCTGTAGAGCCTTATTATGTGAGCGGCTATGTCGATCATCGCGGTAAAATAACAGCTCGTATTGACTGGCAGAAGCATCAGGGCTTACTGTCTAAGGCAAAAAACAAAATGGCGGCTGTGTCCGGAAAATTTTCGGTACGTAATCCTGAAAATGAATATGCACTTGCAGGGGAACTGAAAGATTGCGGTTATGAGAAAATTTTTCTCGGTTCGGAGTTATCAGGCGAATTGAATTTTGTGCGGCGTACTAATTCTGCTTATTTTGCAGCTGCTGTTTATAAAACATTTAAAAATTTTTGCCGTCAGGTACAAGACAGCCTGAAGGAACGCAATATTACTGCACCGGTACATGTGTTAAAGGCTGACGGGGGAACTTTGCCGTTAGATATAGCGCTGAAACAGCCTGTGGAAACTATTTTTACAGGACCGGCAGCTAGCGTTTTGGGTATAGAGGCCCTGGGCGCACCGCAGGTGAAAAGTATTTCGCTGGATGTAGGTGGGACGACTACTGATATTGCTTTTTGGGAAAATGGACTGCCTTTGATAGCCAGACATGGAGCTAAAGTTGCCGGCTATCCGACAGCTGTACGTTCGTTCCATATGCGAAGCGTTGGCATTGGCGGTGATAGCCGTATCCGTCGGACAGAAACCGGTTTTGAGGTTGGCCCTGAACGTATTGGTCCGGCGATGGCAGTGGGAGGCTGTGAACCGACTTTGTCAGATGCTTTGATAGTAGCTGGGCGTGTTGGTTTTGGTGATAAGGCGGCGGCTCATAAGGGGATGCAGCAGCTGTGCCTGATGGGTGAGACAGCAGCTGAGGTTGCCAGTCAGGTTGTCGAAGCGGCAGTGTCTGTTATTGAAGCTACGATTAATGAAATGCTGCATGAATGGAGTATTCAGCCTGTTTACACTGTCAACGATGTTATTAAAGGGACTGAATTTGAGCCGGAGCTGCTTGTAGGAGTCGGCGGTGGCGCAGCAGGTTTGATTATGGCTTTGGGAGAACGGATGGGACTGCCTGTGGAAATACCGGCTGGCGCAACTGTTGCTAATGCAGTCGGAGCGGCACTGGCCCGGCCGACTTTAGCTGCCAGTCTGCGGGCCGATACTACGGAAGGATATTATCTGATCCCGGAGAGCGGACAGCGTGAACGGCTGCCCAGTGGCTTCAGTATGAAAATGGCGGAAGAACTTTTGGCAGCATGGCTGCATGAGCAGGCTAAAGCCTGGCAGCTGCCGGGGCAGGAAGCTGAAGTGATCAGTAAAGAGTTTTTCAGAACTATCCATGGCTATTACGACAGTGGTGAAATTATTTCACTGAGGATGCAGTTGAAGCCTGGTATCCTGCAAACTGTCATTGGCAGGGAGGTGGCATTTTGAAATCGAAGCTTGGTTTGATATTTTTTCCGGCTTTTGACTGGATGATATCGCCTACACACCCGGAGCGGCAGGAGCGTTTGTTATATACGCGTGATCAACTGCTGGAAGAGGGGCTTTTTGATTTGCCGCAGATCAGAGAATACCGCCCCCGTTTGGCAGAAATCAATGATTTGCAGCGTGCACATATCGGCGTGCCGTCCATTGCACGTCTTATCACACCGGCGCACCTTACTTCTGCAGGCGGTTGTTTAGCCGCAGCTGATGCAGTAATGTCAGGTGAAGTAAAGCGGGCTTTTGCTTTAGTCAGGCCGCCTGGGCATCATGCAATGCGTGTAGTTCACGGAATCCGCGGTTTTTGCACTGTTAATATCGAAGCGGTGATGGTGGAGTATCTGCGCAGTGTTTATGGAATCAAAAAAATCGCTGTTGTCGATACTGACGTACATCATGGCGATGGTTCGCAGGATATTTTTTATCATGATCCTGATACTTTATATATTTCTTTTCATCAGGACGGCAGAACCTTGTATCCCGGTACGGGTTTTCCTGATGAAGCCGGCAGTCCGGCAGCCTGGGGCACAAATATCAACCTGCCGCTGCTGCCGGGCACAGGTGATGAGGGACTGCACAGATTATATGATGGTCTGATCCAGCATATTCTTGATGATTTTGAGCCGGAGCTGATCATTAATTCAGCAGGTCAGGATAATCATTTCAGTGATCCTCTGGCTTCAATGGCTGTAACAGCGCAGGGATATGCCAAATTAGCCGATAAATTGCAGGCTGATATTGCAGTACTGGAGGGCGGCTATTCTGTAGAGGCTGCGCTGCCCTATGTTAATACAGGTATCATTTTGGCAATGGCGGATATGGACTACAGCAAAGTGGTAGAGCCTGACCAAAGCGATTTGCGGCAGCAGGATGAGCGCTGTAATAAACGTGTCGATCAGCTGATTGCTGAAACAGGTGAATTGTGGCGCAGTCGGTTTAGCACCAGAAAAGAGCTGCTGGCAAAATGCGGTAATAGCTGGAGCAGGAAGAAAAGCATTTATTATGATGAAGAAGGGATCAGAGAAGAACAGATCGAGACCGCTCATTATTGCAGGCAATGCAGCGGTTATCTTACGATCAGGACTGCGGCTGCAGGAACGCGCTTCGGAGATCAGAGCGCGTTTATCGTTTCGTTGAAACGCGATACCTGCAGTGAATGCCGGCAAACTGCTTATGACGAAGCACAGCTGGAAAAACGTAATGGCAAATGGCAGTATGTTTTAGTGCAGCACATAGCTGATGGTGAAATAGAAAGTTTGTAATTAAAATAGGCTGATGCCTTCAAAGATTAGGAAACGGAGTAAAGAAAACTAATGAAAGAAATTGTTATTGCAACACGTAATCTCGGGAAACTTGAAGAATTTAAAGTATTGATGAAAGATTTGGAGGTGGAATTACGTTCATTGGAAGAATGGCCGAATGTGCCTGAACCAGAAGAAACAGGGAAAACTTTTATGGCCAATGCCCGACTGAAGGCTGTTTATTATGCTAAAGAAACAGGGCTGCCATGTATCGCCGATGATTCAGGATTAGAAGTACTGGCACTGGAGGGGGCTCCAGGCGTGCGCAGTGCGCGTTATGCCGGCGAGGAAGCTACGGACGAAGAAAACAACAAACTGCTGCTGCAGACGATGAAATTTCAGGTAAAACGTACTTGCCGTTTCCGTTGTGCATTAGCCGTGGCAGCTCCTAACGGAAAAATTTTATTGGAAAGCGACGGCATTTGTGATGGTATGTTGCTGCATGAGCCGTTAGGGACAGAGGGATTTGGTTATGATCCTCTGTTTTGGTCAACAGAACTGCATAAGGGTATGGGCGAAGCTACGATGCAGGAGAAAAATAAAATCAGCCATCGCGGCAAAGCTATTAAAAAACTTGTTGCGAATTGGGGGAAAATGAAGTGAAAATCGGTATTACCGGCGATACTCACGGCAGCAAACAAGCCATCAGGCAGGTTCTGCATGCTGTGCCGCCTGTTGAATATTGGTTTCATACCGGAGATTACAGTCAGGATGGACGTTTTTTAGTTGCCGAAACCAAGCTGCCGTTACTGGCAGTATGCGGCAATACAGATCCCGGCGAAGGGAAAGCAAATGTAGACGAATTTATTACGTTGGCGGGGCAGCGTATCTGGCTGACGCATGGACATCGTTATCTGCATGGGTATCAGGTATCCGAACTGGCCTGGTGGGCACGTAAGCTGGAAGCTGATATTGTGGTTTTCGGACATACGCACGTACCTTTGGTAAAATGGTTCGGTGATGTACTGCTTGTTAATCCCGGCAGCCCTGTTTTACCACGCAGCGAAATGGGAGCTACGTTTGCTGTATTAACTGTTAAAGAAGGAGAACGCCCGGAAGCTGAGCTTTACAAATTATAGTGCCGTCGTGTCAGGCAAGCTTTTAATTTGTAAAAAAACTTAAAATTCTGACGCTTGCTACTTGAAAAAGCAGTATAATTCATTTACAATATTTAGTATATACTAAATTGAAATTACGGGGGTAATAATGTATGACATTACGTGACGATGCTTTGAAACTCCACTTAGAAAACCATGGCAAGCTTGCTGTTGTGAGCAAGGTTCCCATTAAAACCCGCGAAGATTTGGCCTTGGCATACACCCCTGGTGTTGCTGAACCATGTAAAGAAATCAAAGAAAATAAAGACTTGTCCTTTGAATATACCTGCCGCGGCAATATGGTCGCTATAGTCAGCGACGGTACCCGTGTACTTGGTCTGGGTGATATCGGTCCGGAAGCAGCGATGCCGGTAATGGAAGGCAAGGCAGCACTATTTAAAACCTTTGGCGATGTAGATGCTGTACCTATCTGTATCGATACTAAAGATCCTGCTAAAATTATTGAAACTGTACGTTTCCTGCAGCCCAGCTTTGCCGGTATCAATTTGGAAGATATTTCCTCTCCTAAATGCTATGATATCGAATGCGAATTGAAGAAAATCTGCGATATCCCTGTTTTCCATGACGATCAGCACGGTACTGCAATTGCCTGTCTGGCAGCAGTTATCGGTGCTTTGCGCTTCGTGAAAAAAGATATGAAAACAGCTAAATTTGTTGTTAACGGCTGCGGCGCAGCAGGCTCTGCTATCGGCCGTCTGCTTATCAGCATGGGTGCTGAAAATGTAACCATGGTTGATCGTTTCGGCGCTTTGTATGAAGGCATTGACGCTAATCTTGACCGCATCCAGTCTTATCTAGCGACAGTCACTAATAAAGAACATAAAAAAGGCACTTTGGCGGATATAGCCAAAGGCGCTGACGTTTTGATCGGTGTTTCCGCTCCTAACGTCTTTACGAAAGAAATCATCGCCAGCATGGCAGATAAAGCTATAGTTTTTGCACTTGCCAATCCGGTTCCGGAAACTTCTTATGCTGACGCTATCGAAGCTGGTGCTGCTGTTGCAGGTACCGGCCGCAGTGACAGTCCGAATCAGGTCAACAACGTCACTGTATTCCCGGGTGTGTTCCGCGGCGCTATTGATGTACGCGCTAAAGCAATCACTGAAGAAATGAAAGTAGCTGCTGTTTATGCAATTTCCGAACTGATCGACGAGAAAGATCTGCGTGCCGATTATGTTGTTCCGGATGCGTTTGATCCGCGTGTTGCGCCGGCAGTTGCGGCCGCAGTGGCCCGTGTTGCTATGGAAACAGGCATTGCCCGCATTAAAGTCGATCCAGAAGAAGTGCGTGCCAACACTATGAAACGTGTCGGCAGATAAGGAGGCTATCATGCGCGAGATAAAAGTTCAGGAGATAACTGCTGCTGTCAGTAAGCTTTGTAAAGATTCCTGCTATTACCTGCCGGAAGAGCTGCTGGAAAAATTAAAAGCATCTATCGCCACCGAAGAATCTCCTTTGGGGCAGGAAATATTGACGACTATCGTTGAGAATGCCGAACTGGCAAAAGCCAAAGACGTGCCGATTTGTCAGGATACCGGTTTGACAGTTGTCTTTATGGAAATCGGACAGGAAGTACATTTTGTAGGCGGAGATCTTTACGAGGCGGTCAACGCCGGTATCGCCGATGGTTATGTTGGCGGTTATCTGCGTAAATCTTCTGTTGATGACCCTTTATTTGTACGTAAAAATACCGGTGATAATACGCCGGCGATCATTCATACAACGATAGTGCCCGGTGAACAGGTCAAAATAACCGTATCGCCTAAAGGCTGCGGCAGTGAAAACATGGGCGCACTAAAAATGCTTAAACCGGCTGACGGCGTTGAAGGCGTTATCAAATTCGTTGTTGACACCGTGCGCAGTGCCGGCCCTAATCCCTGTCCGCCTGTTACCGTAGGTGTCGGTATTGGCGGTAATATGGAAAAAGCTGCACTTTTGGCAAAGTATTCTCTTACTCGTAAGGTAGGGGAGCACAATCCTAATCCTCAGTATGCAGAACTTGAAAAAGAACTGCTGAAACGTGTCAATATGACTGGCGTAGGTCCTTCCGGACTGGGCGGCAGTACTACTGCCGTAGCTGTTAATATTGAATATGCACCGACCCATATCGGCGGCCTGCCGATTGCCGTTAATCTGAACTGCCATGCTGCACGCCGTGCAGAAATGGTATTGTAAGGAGGGGCCTGAGATGAGTGAAGCGATTATCAAATATATAAATGCGCCGTTAAGCGAAGCTACGATCAAAGATCTGCATGCAGGTGATGTAGTACGTATCAGCGGTTACATCTATACTGCCCGTGATGCGGCACATAAGCGTATGACAGAAGCGCTGGCCAAGGGAGAGCAATTGCCCTTCGATGTAAGGGATCAGGTGATTTATTACGTAGGTCCAAGCCCTACTAAACACGGTGAAGTAGTTGGCAGTGCCGGACCGACGACCAGTGGGCGTATGGACAAATATACCCCGACGATGATCGAACAGGGTATGCGTGGGATGATCGGTAAAGGACTGCGCTCGCAGGAGGTTATTGATGCCTGCGTGGAGTATGGCGCTGTTTATTTTGCTGCTATTGGCGGAGCGGCAGCAGTTATTGCCAAATCTATCAAAGGCGAAGAAATGATTGCCTATGAAGATTTAGGGCCTGAAGCTATTCGCCGTTATGAAGTTAAAGATTTTCCTGCTATCGTCTGTATCGACAGCGAAGGCAACGATTTTTATAAAGTTGGCATTGCCAAATACAGTAAAGAGTAACAAATTTAACAAATCTTTAAGGGACTGCAGAAGCAGTTCCTTATTTTTTGCAAAAGTCTTGACAAGCTTATTTAGTTGAGCTATCATAATGCCAATCGAATAACACACTCTTATCGAGAGCGGTGGAGGGACAGGCCCTGTGAAACCCGGCAACCAAGCCTAGCTATGGTGCTAAATCCTGCAAGAACATTCTTGATAGATGAGAGGAAAGCAGAAGCAAGCGCTCTTTCCTCGGAAAGAGCTTTTTTGTTAGTCCGACCGAGCTAAGATAGGTACTGTGTTAAATTCATTTTAAAGGAGAGATTGTTTATGAAAAAGTTATTTCTGGCTTTGCTGGCAGTGTTCAGCATTGCATTAGTCGTTGCCGGCTGTGGCGGCGACAGCAAACCAGCCGCTAACAGCGGCGATAAAAAGGTGGTGCTGAAAGTAGGCGCAACGCCTGTACCGCATGCTGAAATTTTGAATCTGATCAAACCGCAACTGGCTAAAGAAGGCGTTGATCTGCAGATCATTGAATTCAGCGATTATGTTAAACCCAATTTGTCTTTGGCTGATAAAGAATTAGACGCCAACTTCTTCCAGCACACTCCGTATCTCGAGAAATTTGCTTCCGAAAGGAATCTGCCTTTGGTTGCTTATACCAAGGTACATATCGAACCGATGGGGGTTTATTCGAAAAAATTAAAAGACTTAAATAATGTTCCAAGCGGAGCTAAAGTTGCAATCCCGAATGATCCTACTAACGGCGGCCGTGCTCTGGCATTGCTGCAAAGCGCCAAGCTGCTCAAGCTGCGTGACGGTGTAGGTATTTCCGGTACGCCTGGCGATATTGTTGATAATCCTAAAAATCTGCAGATCGTGGAAATAGAAGCAGCTTTGCTGCCGCGTTCCATGGATGATGTTGATCTGTCTGTTATCAATTCCAATTTTGCTATGGAAGCACAGCTGAATCCAGTCAAAGATTCTCTCTTTACTGAACCGAAGGATTCTCCGTATGCCAATATCTTAGCAATACGTAAAGGCGACGATAAGCGTCCGGAACTGCAAAAACTGGACAAAGCTTTGACCAGTTCTGAAGTAAAAAAATTCATTGAAGAAAAGTATAAAGGCGCGGTTGTACCCGCATTTTAATGAAAGTTTTGTTTGATTTAAGCAGATAATGATTGTAAGATAGAAGATAAAAAATATTCCCCTCTCAGCGGAAGTTGAGAGGGGTTATTTTTTGGCCTGGCTCTATGGGAATAGAGTCAGGCTTTTTGTTGTTGTAGATCAGGTGCTGGCAAGTGAGATTGTAAATATTGCCGCACAGGTATGATGAAAATATAAGTAAGAGCAAAAATGAGACTGAAATATAAAATAAGACGTGCTTATGTCTTGCGGGGGGGTACAATCGTGGTACAATAATTATGAATTATAGGTGAAATATTTTAACATAAACAAAAAATACAAAAGTATTGATTATAGGTGAATTCTAGTGGGATATAATTCTTTGCTGCGCAAGATAATTTTGATCATAGGCGACATAATTTGTTTGTATCTGGCTACCAGCATAGCTATGGCGCTGGAGCTGGGGAATAAACAAACGGATAAGATAGCTTTCCATCTGGAATTTTTACCGATCCTGGTCATCATGATGTTCTTTATGTTCAACGTCTATGGCTTGTTCAGTCTGATACGCAAAAAGCTGGTAGATATTTTTCTTAATCTATTGGTAGCGGTGACTAATATTTACATCATAGCGATGGCCATGACTTTCTTTTTTCGTCAATTTGATTATTCACGTGTTGTACTTGTTTATTCAGCGGTATTTTCGTTTGTGTTGCTGGCAATCTGGCAATATATCTGTCACCAGTGGGAATGGAAGTATTTTCCCAAACAGACGGCTGTATTATTTGCAGCTGGTGAAGAAGCAGCACGCATCCAGAATAAATTGTTGAAAACTTATGGAATGGAGCAGTCATTGCAGTCTGTTTGTGACAGCTGTCAACAGGCCAACTGGAAGCAGCTTATCGACGCTAACTACTATGTTTTTATTGGCGCGGAACTGCCGATAGCAGACAAAGAAAAAATACTGCGTTATGCACGCAGCACGAAGAAACAAATATTTTTTGTACCGACACTACTGTATGAACTGGCATGCAAGAATACAGGCTTTTTATTGGTTGATGATATACCGATGCAGCGTGTAACACGTATGCTGCTGACAGCAGAACAGAGAGTACTGAAACGGATCTTAGATATTGCCGTAGCGGTAACTGCTTTGATTATACTATCGCCAGTCATGCTGATAACAGCAGTTATGATAAAACTGGACAGTAAAGGGCCGGTGCTTTATTCACAGGAGCGCGTGGGGCTATACGGTAAGACATTTTTTGTACATAAATTTCGCAGCATGAAGCAGGATGCGGAAGCAAAATGCGGGCCGGTACTGGCTGCGGAAGGGGACCCCAGGATCACAAAATTCGGCAGATTTATGAGGGCTACCAGACTTGATGAGCTGCCGCAGCTGTTCAATGTGCTGAAAGGCGAAATGAGCATCGTCGGCCCCAGGCCGGAACGACCATTCTTCGTTAAGCAGTTTATTGCCCAAAAACCTGAATATGACTATCGCCACAACGTAAAACCAGGCATCACGGGCCTGGCACAGATAGCAGGCAAGTACAATACCAGTGCCTACGACAAGCTGATCTATGACCTGCTGTATATACAGGACGTCAGCGTCAAAACAGACCTGATGATCATGCTGCAGACATTCAAAGTTCTGCTGACAAAAAGCAGTACCGAAGGAGTTAAGGGAAAATGATTGATGATTTAGTTTCCATAATAATGCCTGCCTATAACGCAGAAAAATATATAGAAGAAGCTATCCAAAGCGTATTAAAGCAGACATACACAAATTGGGAACTGATTATTGTTAATGATTGTTCAAACGATAAGACAGAACAGATCATAAAAAAGTATCGAGAGCAGGATGAACGGATCAAAGTTCATTCTTTATCTGAAAATCATGGTGTTGCTAACGCTAGAAATATAGCACTACAAAATGCTGTTGGCAGATATATAGCTTTTTTAGATAGTGATGATATATGGTTGCACGAAAAATTAGAAAAACAAATAGATTTCATGAAAGTAAATAACTATGTATTTACTTATCATCAATACCGTCATTTTGCAAGTAGTGATAAGGTTGGGGAAATTGTAAAGATACCATCTCAACTTGATTATAAGGATGCACTAAAAGGTAATTCCATAGGATGTTTGACAGTATGCCTCGATAAAAGCAAAATAAAACCATTTATTATGCCAGCGCAGAGACATGAAGATTATATTGCCTGGCTTAATATATTAAAAGAAAACGAAATAGCGGCTTATGGGTTGCAGAGGGATTTGGGCAGGTATCGAGTGGACAGTAAAGATTCTGTATCTACAAATAAGCTGAAAAGTGCAGTATGGACTTGGAAAGTGTATAGAGATTCACAACTATTATCTGTTTTAAAGTCTGTTTATTATATGTGTTTTTATATCACAAGCGGAATTAAGAAACGGAGTTAAATGAAGCTATGCGGTCATTGGAAATTTTATTAAGTTGTATGTATGAAAAAGATTACTCCATAATCTTAAAGTCTAATATAAAAACGAATGCAGTAATCATAAATCAATGCAATGAAAATTCTATGGATCAAATGAATATCAACAATAATAAATACGTAAAGTGGATAAATAGTACAGAGCAAGGATTGTCCAAAAGTAGAAATATGGCGATCCGAAATTCTTGTGCGGACATATGTTTAATCGCAGATAATGATGAAAAATTTGATGATGATTGTGAACAGAAGATATTAAAAGCATATGAGGATTTACCAGATGCAGATATTATTATTTTTGATTTACATAATAAACCTACAAAATTAAAGCCTAAAATTTATTTGCTAAAAAGGTTGGAAATGTTAAGAGTATGTTCTTTACAAATAACATTCAAAAGGAAATCAATAATTGATAATAAATTTATATTCGACGTAAAACTTGGTGCCGGTACAGGGAATGGAGCCGGAGAAGAAAATAAATTTTTACTGGATTGTTATGATAAAGGTTTAAAAATATACTATGTACCCGAAAAGATTGCAGTAATGACAGAAAATGAATCAACCTGGTTTACTGGGTTTGATGAGGATTTCTTTTATAAACGAGGGATGTCAACACGATATATTTTAGGAATTTGGTTAAGCTGTATGTATGGTTTGTATTATGCAATTTTTAAGCATAATCAATATAAAAAAGATATTAGTATTTATAAGGTTTTGAAAAATATAATGCATGGTATTTGGGATAACAGGTTAGGTCGTTAAACTAGTAAACAAGTTAAAAAGGAGACTTATTGTGACGTTTTTGAACGGGTTGATTTATGAAGATAAAATAGGATTGATTATACGAATAATTTGTAAAAAAATATTGCAAATTATTTTTTGTGTAGTGAGAGTGAAACATGACAGAGTGATTTTATATAGTTATGATGGGATGCAATATTCAGATAGCCCTAAATACATAACTCAAGAGCTTTTGAAAACCAATAAAGGAAAATATGAAATTATATGGGCATTCAATAATGTGGAGAAATTTGAACATCTACGCAAAGAAAACATTAAGTTGGTAAAGTTTAAATCTTTTAAATATCACTGGTATTTGTTAACGGCCAAGGTAATTATTAATAATACGTATATACCATCATATATTCCATTTAAAAAAGAACAATATGTCATAGATACTTGGCACGGTATGCCTTATAAGAAAGTAGGTTTGGATATAGTAATAGAAGTGTCAAGTATTGAACAGCGAAAAATGGAATTATGGACGAAATCATTAAAAATAATGTTGTCGAATTCCCATTTTTTTTCAGAAATAGCACATAGCGCCTTTCTAGTACCAGAACAATCGATGTTAAAATCTGGTTGGCCGAGAAATGATATTTTTTTTGATTTTTGTAAAATCAAGAAGAATAATTTGAAAGTTCGTAAGTATTTTGATTGCAGCCAAGATGAATTTATAGTTTTATATGCTCCAACATTTAGAGATGATCAGATAGATAGAGGTTATATCGATGTAGAAAGTGATGTTATTAGTGCGCTAATGGAAAAATTTCATAAAAAAGTTAAAGTTTTATTGCGCGGACATCATCTTATAAAGAATAAAACTTTTTCGTATCACGGTGACGAAATAATGGCTGATGCGTCTGATTATGAGGATATGCAGGAATTGTTGTGTGCGGCTGATGTTTTGATTACGGATTATTCTTCTTGTATGTGGGATTTCTCTCTAAGTTATAAACCTTGTTTTCTTTTAGCAACAGATCTGAAGGATTATCAAGAAAAAAGAGGCTTATATGTTAATGTATTTGACTTGCCTTTTTCAATTGCTTTAAATAATGACGAATTGATAAAAAATATTTTAGAATTTAATAATTCTGACTATGTAAGCAAAGTAAAACAGTATCATGATACTGTGGGATGTTATGAAGATGGTAGATCTGCAAAAAAAATTGCAGAGATAATAGATGAAGCGTGTTTTGGAAAAGAAATTAAATAAGGATGATAACATGAAAAAAGTTTTAAGTAAGTTATATAAATTGAATACGGTTGTATGGGTTGATGAATATATTTTTCGTAAGATCAAAAATAAGCTATTTCCGTCAAGGATAGTGACGTTAAACAACAAAATTTCTTATGCTGGGTGGTGGAAGTGTGCTGATTATGAAAGTCAAGGTTTTACTAAATTTCTAACTAAGAGATTCCCTGAATATAGTGAATATAACATTAGATTCTATAGTGTTTTTTCGGATATTGAAAGTATAAAAAAAGATTGTGAATTATATGGCGGCAAAAAAATTTTTTTTTCAGTTGAAAATCTGGAAAAAATATCAGAACATAAAAGTTTAAAAGTTAATAATTACAGAACGCTATTAGAAATAAAACGCAGAATAAATTCGTATTCTGATTACCTCTCATCTCAAGTTGATTTGTGTTTAGGATATAGGGAAGATTGTGGTAAATTTTTACAGTTTCCTGGATGGATGTTTCGGAAAGATTTTTTCCCAGCGGAATCTGAATTTAATGATGTGAAAAAAATTATAGATAATATTAATAATGTTAAATCAAAATATTTGTTGGACTGCGTTTGTATTAATTCACATGATGCATTAGGATTAAGAACAAAAATAGCGGATGATTTAAATAGTGTACTTGATATAACGTACGCAGGAAAGTGGAGAAATAATACTTCAGATCTTTGGGATAAATATGGAAATGATAAATTGAAGTATATGAATTTATTCAAATTCAACATTTGCCCTGAAAATATGGATGCGCCGCATTATTGTACAGAAAAGATTTTTGATAGTTTTAGGGCTGGCTGTATACCAATTTATGCCGGAGCCTTAAATAATCCAGAGCCCGATGTCATAAATAAAAATGCTGTTATTTTTTGGGATTTAGATGGGGATAATGCAGACAATATAAAACTGATCAAAAGATTGAAAATGGATGAGGATTTTTATAACAAGTTCATGCAGCAGGAAAAGCTCTTGCCTTCTGCTGCTGAATATGTTTATGAAAGATTTACAAAATTAGAAAACAAATTGAGGAAGCTTTTAGATGATTAATATTGTTTTCTTATTTAGTTTTTTGCAGATAGTGTAGAAGAAAACGTAAAGGTGATCATAGAGTATAAATGCGAATTTTAAATATTTTACGTAATAGCATATATTCATTGATTTCGTTCGCCTGTGTGGCACTATTGGGAATTTTTGTGCGCAAACTTTTTACACAGTATCTACCTATTGAATTTTTAGGACTAGAAGGTTTGTTCAGTAATATTATTACTATGTTATCCTTGGCAGAACTAGGTGTCAGCACAGTTATTAGCTACAATCTATATCGAGAAATCGCTAATGATAATAAAAAAGAAATAAATATGCTAATGGCTTTATATCGCTATGTGTATACAATAATCGGTAGTTTTATTTTTTGTATAGGTATAGTTCTTTTTTTCTTTTTGCCTATTTTTGTAAAAGGAACAAATCTTCCCTGGTATTATGTGCAATTAGTATACGCAATACAAATTGCTACAGTTTTAAGCACTTATTTTTTAGCATATAAGCGGACACTATTTGCGGCAGAGCAGAAAGATTACATTTGTATAAAAATAGATATGGGGTGCAAGCTTTTCAATAGTTGTGCACAAATTGCAGCTATTGTATTCTTTAAAAATTATCTCTTATATGCGTTTTCCGTATTATTCTTTAATGTTTTAGCTAATATTATAATTACCTGGAAAGCAAAAAAAGTTTATCCATATCTTAAATCTGTAAAGATAAGCATGGCAGATTTTCGTGAGCGTAACTTTTTTGGAGAGACTAAAAATTTTATGATTCATAAAATATCCTATCTGTTTTATAGTGGCTTGGATATGGTCATAGTTACGAGTTTTTTAGGTTTGAAGGAAGCAGGTCTGTTATCTAATTACATTTTGATACACATGGGGATATATGCAGTTTTGTATAAATGTTTTCAAGGTATTATTCCCAGTTTAGGTAATTTGGTGTATTCAGAAGATAAGGATAGGAGTATTTCCGTATATGATGTGTTGGATTTAGCGTATTCTTTTTTAGGCAGTTATGTTTGTTGTGTCTATATTATAGTGTTCCAGCCATTTATCGGGTTGTTTTTTGGCAAGCAGTTTCTTCTGCCTAACGAATATGTTGTTTTATTAGCGATCAGTGTTTTTTTATCTATGCAGTTTGAGAATGCCTATAATTATAGGTCAACTCATGGAAATTTTGACAATGATCGCCTATATATGATTCTATCGGCAATCAGCAAATTAGTCATAGCGGTTGTTTTTGTAAAATATTGGGGGATACAGGGTCTTGTTTTAGGAAGTATTGTCGGATTGGGATTTATAGTATATGGACGAATTCAGTTTGTATTCAGGGTTATTTTTCAAATAAGCATGCGTAAATATTTAATAAAACATTTGTTGTTCAGTTTATTAACCGGCATAGAAATAGTAGGGATAAAATACTTGTTTGCATGGTTTGATTTTGAAGTGAACTATATGAATTTAATTATAGAATGCGTATTGATCGGTTTTATTATGCTTGCCATACAATCGACATTGTTTTATAAAGCAAAAGAATTTCAGGAACTATTAAGATATGCAAGTGAAACAGTGAGGATTTTGAAGTCAAAATTACAACATAGCTGAGGAGTGTGTTATCGTGAAAATAGCACTTATAACCGGTATTACCGGTCAGGACGGATCGTATTTAGCAGAGTTTTTATTGGAAAAAGGATATGCAGTACACGGCATTGTGCGGCGTGCTTCTATCAGCAACACTTCCCGTATAGATCATTTGCTGGCTGAAAAACATATAACACTACATGATGGCGATCTGACTGATTCTTCCAGTCTAATAAGAATCATCAATTTAGTGAAACCGGATGAAATATATAATTTGGCGGCACAAAGCCATGTACAGGTATCTTTTGATGTGCCGGAATATTCCGGCGAAGTGGATGCTTTAGGTGTTCTGCGTATCTTGGAAGCGGTACGTATTTTAGGAATGACTGAAACCTGCCGTATTTATCAGGCATCTACCAGCGAGTTATACGGAAAAGTAGAAGAAGTGCCTCAGCGTGAAACGACACCGTTCCATCCATATAGCCCTTATGCAGTAGCCAAACAGTATGGTTTTTGGATCACTAAAGAATATCGGGAAGCGTATGGGATGTTTGTGGTCAATGGTATCCTTTTTAATCACGAATCAGAACGCCGCGGCGAGAACTTTGTAACACGCAAGATAACCCTGGCCGTCAGTCGTATCGCCTGCGGGTTGCAGGATCATCTTGAATTGGGGAATCTGAATTCCTTGCGGGACTGGGGTTATGCCAAAGATTATGTGGAATGTATGTGGCTGATGCTCCAGCACGATGTTCCTGAGGATTTCGTTATTGCCACCGGTGAGCAGCATACGGTGCGTGATTTTACGGAAAAAGCATTTAAGGAAGTCGGGATCAATATTCGCTGGGAAGGCGAAGGTGTTAACGAAAAAGGTTACGACATTGCAACCGGAAAAATGCTGGTTTGCGTCAATGAGCAGTGGTTTAGGCCGACTGATGTAGATAACCTTTGGGGGGATCCAACAAAGGCAAAGACAGTTTTAGGCTGGAATCCACAAAAAACTTCTTATGAAGAGCTGATCAGGCTCATGGTCAGATATGACTATGAGTTAGCGAAGCGTGAAGCAATTGTTTTAAAATTTGGCAATAATTGAGGTAATAAAAATTGAGGATTTTGATAACTGGTAGTACTGGTATGGTTGGCAGTAATATTGCTGCATTATTAAAGCAAGATAAAGATGATGATTTACTATTGCCTTCGCATGAGGAATTAGATTTATGCAATGCAAATAACATAAAAAAATATTTAGAACAAAAGCAACCAGAAATTATTATTCATGCAGCGGGGAAAGTTGGTGGCATACAAGCTAACATTAATTCACCATTAGAATTCTTTTTAGAGAATTTAGATATGGGAAGAAATTTAATTGTGTTGGCATATGAGTTAGGTATAAAGAATGTTCTTAATTTGGGTTCTTCTTGTATGTATCCAAGAAATCATGATGAAGCATTAAAAGAGGATTTAGTACTAAAAGGTGAGTTAGAACCAACGAATGAAGGCTATGCCTTGGCAAAATGTGCTGTAGCAAAGTTATGTGAATATATAGATAAAAGTAATGAAAATTATAATTATAAAACTGTAATACCGTGTAATTTATATGGCCCGGGAGATAAGTTTTCACCTGAACATTCACATATGGTTCCAAGTATTATTCACAAACTTCATTCTGCAAAAGTTGAAGGGCAGCAAAACGTCAATATTTGGGGGACTGGGAAAGTTCGGAGAGAATTTATGTATGTTGAGGACATGGCTAGAGTAGTAGGTAAATGTATAAAAATTTTTGAGCAACTACCATGTTATATGAATGTAGGTATTGGGCATGATTATACTGTTGATGAGTATTATAAAATTGTTGCTGATGTTATAGGTTATTCCGGTGGGTTTACATATGATTTGAGTAAACCGGAAGGAATGAAACGGAAATTGGTTGACATAAGTATCCAAAAGTCTCTTGATTTGTATATAGAAACACCTTTAAGAATAGGCATAGAGAAAACTTACGAATTCTATTTAAAAAATATAGCTGATGAAAGGTAAGTGGTTACCGTGAATAAAATAGGTGTCGGTTATGCGTTAATAACTGATTTAGAAAAAAAATATGTGAATATGGCTTTAGATTCAGGCAGACTGTCGCCGGGACCGTTTGTTCAGAAATTTGAGAAACAATTTGCCGAAATGCATGAACAGAAATATGGTATTGCCTGTAATAGTGGAACGTCATCCTTACATGTTGCGTTAGAAGCGCTGAAAGAAAAATATTCATGGAGTGAAAACAGCGAAGTTTTGGTACCTGCTATTACTTTTATTGCAACTTCCAATGCGGTTATGCATGCAGGAATGAAGCCTGTTTTTGTAGACGTAGACAGCAGAACTTATAATATTGATCCCAATTTGATTGAAGAAAAAATTACTGAAAATACGGTTGCCATTATGCCTGTACATACATTTGGGCAGCCATGTGAAATGGATCCTATTATAGAAATAGCAGCGAAACATGGCTTAAAAATAGTTGAAGATTGTGCGGAGGCACATTTTGCTGCTTATAAGGGAAAACCTGTAGCCAGCTTTAGTGATATAGCTGGTTCCAGCACGTATGTTGCACATACTATTACGACTGGTATAGGTGGAGTTATTACAACCGACGATACGGATTTGGCAGAAATTGCCCGTTCGTTGATAGCACACGGCAGAGCATGTACCTGTGAAAATTGTATTGCGTATAATTCCAAACAGGTATGCAAGTTGAGAATGCAGACTGAGATGGACAGACGTTTTATGATGATCAGACTTGGTTATAGCTATAGAATAGGAGAGTTAGAAGGCGCACTGGGTGTTGCCCAGTTGGAGAATAAAGATTTTATTATTAATACTCGAAAGGCCAACGCAAAAATTTTGACTGAAGGTCTTAAAGATGTAGAGCAATATTTGCAATTGCCATATTATCCGGAGTATGTGGAACATTCTTTTATGATGTATCCATTAGTTATAAAAGATGAGAGAGAGTTTACTAGAGATGAAATAGTAAAATATCTGGAACAGAATAATATTGAAACAAGACCTATGCTGCCGTTACTGAATCAGCCGATTTATAAAGAAATTTTTGGAGACATTGAAAAAGACTATCCTGTTTCCCATTGGATAAATAATAATGGCTTTTATGTTGGTTGTCATCACGGATTAAGTAAAGAAGAATTAAATATGATTATTAAAACGATTCATGCTTTCTTAGAAAATAGGATTAAGGACAAATAATATTATGAATATCATTTTACTTTCCGGTGGTAGCGGCAAAAGGTTATGGCCGCTTTCCAATGATATCCGTTCTAAACAATTTATTAAGATATTTAAAGACGATGTTGGCAATTATGAATCGATGCTGCAGCGTGTCTATAGACAAATACGAACTATTGACGACGGTGCCGCAGTGACTGTTGCAACATCAAAAACGCAGGTTTCCGCTATCCGGAACCAATTAGGGGATAGTGTGGGGATATCAGTTGAACCCTGCCGTAGGGATACCTTTCCGGCAATAGCTTTAGCAACTTTTTATTTACATGATGTCTTAGGGATCGATGCAGAAGAAGCTGTTGTGGTTTGCCCGGTTGACCCCTATGTAAGTGATGAATACTTTGCTGCATTGAAAGAACTGGGACATTTAGCGGTGCAGGGCGATGCCAAACTTGTTTTAATGGGAGTAGAGCCAACATATCCCAGCGAGAAATATGGGTATATCATTCCTGAAACTAAAGATGAAATAAGCAAAGTACAAACCTTTAAGGAAAAACCGAATGCAGAGATTGCAGCAGAGTACATTGAGCAGGGGGCCTTATGGAATGGTGGCGTTTTTGCTTATCAGCTGAAATATGTTTTGCAAAAAGCGCATGAGCTTCTTGATTTTACAGATTACTATGACTTATATGCCAAATACGAAACCTTAGAAAAAATCAGCTTTGACTATGCCGTAGTTGAGCAGGAAAAGCAGATCAAGGTGCTGCGTTTTGCCGGAGCCTGGAAAGACCTGGGCACATGGAATACCTTAACTGAAGCCATGGAAGAGCAAGCCGTTGGTAAGGCGATAATGAACGAAAAATGTCAGAACGTACATGTTATGAATGAACTGGATGTACCGGTAGTATGTATGGGCTTAAAGGATATGGTAGTAGCTGCCAGTCCTGATGGTATTCTGGTAGCCGAAAAAGAGCAGTCCAGTTACATCAAGCCTTTTGTAGACGCCATAGATCAACAGGTGATGTTTGCTGAAAAATCCTGGGGCAGTTTCCGTGTTTTAGACGTAGGCGAAAACAGCCTGACCATCAAGGTAACTTTAAAAGCAGGCAATAAAATGAATTACCACAGTCATGAACGCAGGGACGAAGTCTGGACGATTATCTCCGGCAATGGTCGCACCATTGTTGACGGAATGGAGGAGCAGGTAACGGCAGGTGACGTGATAACAATGCAGGCTGGCTGCAGACATACGATCATGGCAGACAGCGAACTTGAAGTAATGGAAGTGCAGCTGGGCAGGGAGATAAGTGTCCATGACAAGCAAAAATTTGAATTGGAAGAATAGAAAAACAGTTTATAAGCCCCGGCCATTTTTATTGCAGCCTGCCTGCAAAGAAGCGCTTTGGGGCGGGCAGAAGTTGAAAGAACATTTCGGTAAACAGGCTGATTTGGATAATGTTGCTGAAAGTTGGGAGTGCTCTACGCATCCGGAGGGGCCGAGCACCGTAGCTACAGGTGAGCATAAGGGCATGCTGCTGACGGAAGTTTTGCAAAAACATCCAGAATATCTTGGCACTCATCCAAGAACTAAAGGCGAACTGCCCATATTGGTGAAATTCATTGACGCCAGGCAAAAACTGTCTGTGCAGGTGCATCCGGATGATGAATATGCCAAACTTTATGAGCGTGGACAGTTGGGCAAAACAGAAATGTGGTATGTGCTGGAAGCAGATAAAGACGCTGAACTTATTTATGGCTTTTACAGGGATATGGACAGCGTTGCCGTAAGGAAAAGCGTAAAAGATGGAAGTATAGAAAGATATTTGCAGAAAGTAAAAGTGCGGCAGGATGACGTATTTTATATCCCGGCAGGGACAGTGCACGGTATAGGCGCAGGTAATCTGATCGCTGAAGTGCAGGAAAGCTCTAATCTTACTTACAGGTTATATGATTATGATCGTACAGATAAGCATGGGCAAAAGCGTAAGTTACATATAGAAAAAGCGTTGGCAGTTGCCGATCTAAAAGGGCAGCAGCCGCCGCGGCAGCCGCTGCGAGTACTGCGCTATACTCCTGGCTGCGCGACAGAATTTTTGTGCCGTTGTAAATACTTCCAGGTTGAAAGAGTGCTGCTTAATACGGAAGGTAAAAAGAAATTGGCAGGATTATATACGGGGAGCAATTCTTTTCAGGCGTTGTTGTGTATAGATGGTGCAGGCCAGTTAGTTATGAGCGACGGTGAAAAGCTAACATATACTAAAGGAAGCTGCATTTTTATTCCAGCCAATGCAGGAAATTTGCAGTTATGTGGAAAAACTCAATTTTTAAAAATATTATGTTGAATGAACGGATATTGGAGATTAAAACATTAATATGAAAATAGCAATTATAACTGGCGGAACTAAAGGGATAGGCAAAGCAATAGTAAATAAATATTTGCAGGAAGGTTGTTATACAATAATTATTTATTCCAGTGATGATGAAAGTGCAAAGAGTTTTAGGCAGGAGCTGGATATAAAATATAAAGATAAATATGAAACTATTAAAGCTGATCTTTCAAAAATAGAAGAAATAGAGAAAATGTGTGATTTTGTCAAAAATAATTATCCGAAAATCAACTATTTGATTTTAAATGCTGGAGCCACAAACCGAAATAGTTTTAATGATTTAACAATAGATGAATGGAATCAAGTGATGAATGTCAACTTAACGATGCCATTTTTTATAGTGCGGAATTTAACTGATTGTATTGTAAGGGGGGGCAGAGTGATTTTTATAGGTTCGGTAATGGGCATTTATCCCCATGCGATCAGTATACCTTATGCTGTGTCGAAAGCAGGGGTTCATATGCTTAGCAAACAGCTGGTCAAACACATGGTGCCATATGAGATTACTGTAAATGTCATAGTACCAGGATTTGTTGATACTCCGTGGCAAAAAAATAAACCGGTTGAACAGCGAAAGAGGATAGAAAACAAAATTGCATTAAAGAGATTTGCGTTGCCGGAAGAGGTTGCGCAATTATGCTGGGATGTTTCGCAGAATGCGTATATCAACGGCAGTGTGTTGGAAATTGATGGGGGTTATTGTTATGAGTAATACTGTCTTGGAAGAATTAGAGAAAATAATACAATTTAATCTATACTTGGCTTTAATTCCGATAAAAGCTGAAAATTTTATTTTTGAAAAAAGAGTTCGCTTAAATTGTTTTTACTGCTCTAAATATGATACAAAATGGACTTGTCCTCCGAGAATTCCAGAACTGGATTATGAAGTGATTTTGTCAGAATATCAAAATCTTGCCATTTTAAAATATGAAAGAATCTTTAGCAAAGAAGAATTTGATTTAGTACGTAGTGAATCAACCAATGATGTCCATAGAATGTTGCTAAAATTAGAGAAATATTTATATGAACATAACGATAGTTTGGCAATATCATTTATTGGCGGTTCGTGTAAACTTTGCAAGAACGGTTGTGCAAAAGATAAATGCAATAATCCGGGAATGGCAAGAATACCATTGGAAGCTACAGGAGTGAATGTTATTAAAAGCTTAGCTAATATTGGTATAAAGATAGAGTTTCCACTAATAGATAAATTTTATAGATTCGGTTTAATAGCGTGGTAAGGAGCGAATGAAGAATGAATTATATCATTTTGGCCGCTGGTGTGGGTACCAGATTACATCCATTAACTAATGAAAGTCCTAAATGTTTATATAAATTAGATGATAAGGTGACGATAATAGAACGAACTATAACGATGATTAACAATAATGATCCAGAGGGTAAGATTGTTATTGTAACAGGCTTTTTTGAAGAAAAAGTAAAAGAAAAAGTTCAACAGTTCAAAAATGTGGAATTGATATATAATCCTTTTTATAAAGTAACTAACAGCATTGCTTCATTATGGTTTGCCCGCCAGTACTTGGATGGAGATGTAACTATTTTAAATGCAGATATTGTTTTTGACAAAAAGCTCTGTGAAGAGATTGTTACCAGAAAAACTGAAGGTGCATTTGTTTTAGTGGATAGTTCTATAAAAACTGATGGTGATTATAATGTCCAGATCCATGGTGACGTTGTTACGGTAATGAGTAAGGATTTAAAAGAATATTATGCAGAATATGCGGGAATAACTAAATTAGATAGCATTTCTGCCAAACTTTTGTTAGATGAGATAAATAGTATGGTAAATAAAGGCTACTATGATCAATGGTATGAAAACGCATTAGTGCAAATGATTTTTATGTGTAATTTTAAGTTGAGATATTTTGATGTTTGTAGTTACCATTGGACGGAAGTTGATAATGTAGACGATTTATTAAATGCCAAACAAATTCATTTAACAAAATAAAGGTGTATCTTTTAGTTCAGTGAAAAATAAAACAAGAATGAACTACTGTGTTATAAATATTAACTATAAAATAAGGAAGTAAAATACGATGTATATCAAACGCCATTTGGAGACGACAATTGAAAAACTGAGCGGTTGTTGTAAGGTACTTCTGGTGACGGGGCCGCGTCAGGTAGGAAAGACGACTTTGCTGCGCAGGCTGGCAGAAGGCAACAGGACTTATGTGACGATGGACGATATCAACGTACGCAGCTTGGCAATGACGGAACCTGGGCTGTTTCTGCAGCGGTATAAACCGCCGCTCTTGATCGATGAGATCCAGATGGCGCCGAAGCTGTTGCCGTATATTAAAATGTACGTAGACGAGCATGGCAATAACGGTGACTTTTGGCTGACAGGGTCGCATGCTTTTGATTTGATGGAGAACGTCACAGAAAGCCTGGCAGGCAGGATCGCTATCGTTCATCTGCTTGGGTTCAGCCATGCCGAAGTAGCCGGTCTTGGTGCGGGAGCTTTTGTGCCTGAAGAAAAATTTTTACTGCAGCGGGCGCAGGAAGCTGAGATACTGCCGATGCGTGATTTGTTTGGGCAGATTTGGCGCGGCAGTATGCCGGCGCTGAACAATGCCTCAGAGCAGGACTGGAACAACTATTACTCTTCCTATGTGCAGACCTTTCTGCAGCGTGACGTCAGGGCGCTGACCCAGGTCAATGATGAACTGCAATTTTACCGGTTTTTATGTGCGGCAGCCAGCTATACCGGCAGTATGATCAACTATGCGGCGCTGGCCAAGGAAGCGGAGATCACTGCGCCAACGGCGAAGCAGTGGCTGAAGGTACTGGTAGCGGCGGGGCTGGTATATTTACTGGAGCCGTTCATGCATCCGAATTTAAAATATGGTGTGAAAGCGCCGAAGGTATATTTTACCGATACCGGCCTGGCTGCTTATCTGCTGCGCTGGAGTAATGCCGAGATCTTGGAAGCAGGGGCAATGTCTTCGAGCTTTTTGGAAACTTGGGCGGTGATGGAGATCTACAAGAGCTTCAGTAATTGCGGACAGATACCGCCACTTGGTTATTACCGTGACTTTAACAGCCGGGAGGTAGAGCTTGTGCTGAATGTTGATGGCAGCATACATCCTTTGGCGATCCGCAAAAGCTCAAGCCCTGTGAAAGAAACAAAGAAATTTGATATCCTGCGGCCGGTGACAGAAGGAGAACGGGCCTTGAAATTAGGTGCAGGCGGCGTGATCTGTTTTGCCAATGATCTGCTGCCGATAGATGCCAGAAACTGGTATATACCGGCCGGGCTGTTGTAAAATTATCAATAAGTATTTTAAGGAATAACCTTTGCTGATTTTGAATGTGAGATTCAAGGCAGTAAGGGTTATTTTATATTTAGCTGAAAGTAAACGGTTTTTATTGCAGGGGAAATAAATATGTTTGAAGTTAAGACGAACTGCCTTTTGTCTTTGCCTTAGGTGTAGTATAATGAAAACATCTTTTAAAGAAAATGAGGCAGAAAATGCATTATAATGAAATAAAACAGGGTTACTTTATTGCGCGGCCCAATCGTTTTATTGCTCATATCGAGCTGGACGGGCAGGTAGAGGTTTGCCACGTGAAGAATACAGGGCGCTGTCGTGAGCTTCTGACGCCGAGAGCGGTGGTTTACGTGGAGTGTCATCATGACCCCAGGCGTAAGACAAAATATTCGTTGATCGCTGTCAGAAAGGGCAGCATGCTGGTCAATATGGATTCGCAGGCGCCGAATAAGGTGGTGGCCGAATGGCTGGCGTCAGGCGAACTGCTGCCAGGTCTTACGCTGCTGAAGCCTGAATGCAGGTATGGTGCTTCGCGCTTTGATTTTTATGCAGAAACGCAGCAGCAGCGAATGTTTATTGAGGTTAAAGGCGTGACGTTGGAGGAAAATGGCGTGGCAATGTTTCCCGACGCACCGACAGAGCGCGGCATTAAGCATTTAGATGAGCTGGCGCAGGCGGTGCGGTATGGTTATGCCGCCGCGGTGATTTTTGTGATCCAGATGCGCGGTGTGACCAGTTTTACACCAAATCGCCGCACACATGCGGCTTTTGCCGAAGCGCTGCGGCGGGCACAGCAGGCTGGCGTACAAGTGCTGGCTTATGATTGTGACGTAACGCCGGACCGTCTTTGTTTGGGTAAGCAGATTCCCTGCTGTTTTTAAATTGGGAGATATGCTATAATAAAAAATCTTAGCGCTGTGCCTGCTTCAAGAGCTGGGGGGCAGCATAAGGGCAGTACAGCTGAAAAAGAACGGAGCAGATTATGAGAGAATATACTAAGTTTTATATTACACCGAAGGGCGAAAGAGCCGCCCGCAGCGGCCATCCATGGGTCTATGCTGAAGAAATCACCAGGATCGAAGGCGAATACCAAAACGGTGATCTGGTCGATGTGGTAACAAACAAGGGCAAATATCTGGGCACCGGGTTTGTCAACGACCATTCCAAGATCAGGGTGCGCCTGATTTCGACCAATACCAATGATAAATTTGACGCTGATTTCTGGGAACGGCGGTTGCGTTATGCGATCGATTATCGTCGTACTGTAATGCCAGGAGCCGATTTTAAATGCTGCCGCCTGATTTTTGGTGAGGCCGATCATTTTCCAGGTCTGACAGTAGACCGGTTCAGTGACATTTTGGTTGCACAGACTTTATCACTGGGGATAGAAGTGCGGAAAGAGTTGATTTTTAACCTGTTGTACAAGATTTTACGTGAGCAGGGTGAGGAAATCAGGGGCTTGTATGAACGCAACGATGTGAAGATCCGCCTGCTGGAAGGCATGGAGGAAAACAAGGGCTGGTTTGCGTTTGCAGAGGCTGCAGAACCAGGGGAGCCGTTGACGGAAATCGTTGAAAACGGAATCAGGTATAATGTAGATGTGGAGAACGGTCAGAAAACAGGCTTCTTCTTGGATCAGAAGTATAATCGTCAGGCAATCGCCAAAATTGCCAAAGGCAAGCATGTACTGGACTGTTTTACACATACCGGCGCTTTTGCTCTTAATGCTGCAGCAGGAGGCGCTGCTTCTGTAACAGCTGTAGATATTTCGGCCGAGGCAGTGCAGATGACGGACGCCAACGCCTCTAAAAACGGCTTGGATAAAGTTGTTAAAGGCTTGAAGGCCAATGTTTTTGATCTGCTGTCAGAGCTGGTCAATAATAAGTCCCGGGAATATGATTTTATTATTTTAGACCCGCCGGCGTTTACAAAGTCGGGCAGTACGGTCAAAAATGCCATCCGCGGCTATAAAGAGATCAATTTAAAGGCTATGAAGCTGCTGCCGCGCGGCGGTTATCTGGCGACTTGTTCCTGCTCGCATTTTATGAAGGAAGAGCTGTTTGTGCAGATGCTGCATGATGCGGCTGCAGACGCCAATGTACAGCTGCGGCAGATCGAGGCGCGCCAGCAGTCGCCTGACCATCCGATTTTATGGAATGTCCCGGAGACGTATTATTTGAAATTTTATATTTTCCAGGTAGTTTAAGTTGTGATTTGGAGGCAAGATAATGCAGCTGCAGCAGTTATTGGAAGCTATGATCGCTTATATGGGCGGCGACGCCCGGCGGATCCAGCACTTTATTAAGGTGCATGCCCTGGCGCAGTTGATCGGACGTCAGGAGCAGCTGGACGAAAGGACGCAGTTTATTTTAGAAGCTGCGGCGCTGACTCACGATATCGGTATCAAAAATGGCGAGGCGAAGTTCGGCGCCGGTAAATGCAGCGGTAAAACGCAGGAGCTGGAGGGACCGCCGGCAGCGGCAGAACTGCTGGCAAAGTTAGGTTTTGCTCCTGACGTCTGCGAGCGGGTATGCTATTTGATTGGGCATCATCATACTTATACCAATATCGATGGCATGGATTATCAGATTTTAGTGGAAGCTGATTTTTTGGTGAATTTTTATGAAGATGGCATGAGTAAGGAGACTATCCAGACTGCCTGCGGGCGAATTTTTAAAACGGCGTCTGGTATCAGGTTGTGCCGCCAGATGTTTGGAATTTGAATGATGTATAAAAAGCACTTGCCGTAATGAAGCAGGCAAGTGCTTTTTCTGTTATAAATAATCGTGGGAGCCTGCGCCTGCAGGAGCAGAAAATGGAACAGACCCTTATGGCAGCGGCTTATGCCGACTGACCGTAAGGGTCTGTTCACTATGTTAAGGAGAGGGGAACGCTTATTTAACTGCCGTCAGATATTTGTCAATGGCGGCTGCGGCTCCGCGTCCCTCGG
>UMHC01031976.1_pt1 | contig 37690 bp, 38 predicted proteins | sample 1965381 | NCBI WGS metagenome assembly UMHC01 (sample SAMEA4836083, study PRJEB28245) | human gut metagenome | biome: gut microbiome; material: fecal sample | place: Denmark | collected 2008 | reverse complement strand
CCCGCCCTGCCCGGCCTCGCAGGGCATTTCAATGACGAAAAGGTCCATCTGGAGCTTTTTCTGAGCGCCCGCTTCCGAAAGCTGCTGCCGGGCCGCCGGAAAAAATGGATTGACAAGACGGCCAAGCCGATGAAATCCTCTTTTGTCCTCCCTTTCGGGGAAGACAGGCCGCGCGGCGGATACGCCGTGCCGGGGATAGGAATTTTAAGAATGATGAGGTGCCGCGGCAAGCGGAAAATTCCGGCATATGCCGGCGCGCCGCGTTTTTGTATTCCCCTTTCTCCCAAGGAGTGGGCAGAGTTGGCCAAAATGACGACCATGCAGAAATGGAGCGTGGAGGATTCCGCCGAAACCTACGGCGTGCGCAACTGGGGCGCGGGGTATTTCGATATTTCCAGAAAGGGCGAGGTGGTCATCCGCCCCTTCGGGCGCGAGGGCGGCCCGGAAGTCAGCGTGCCGGAGATTATCCGGGGCATTCAGGAACGCGGCTACGACATGCCCGTGCTGCTCCGCATCGAAAATATTCTTGATTCCCAGATCTCCCTGCTCCATCAGACCTTCCGGGCGGCCATCTCCGAACTGGGCTACAAGGGCGAATATCGCGGCGTCTTCCCCATCAAGGTCAATCAGCAGCAGCAGGTGGTGGAGCGCATCGCCCAGTACGGCCGCACCTACCACCACGGGCTGGAAGTCGGTTCCAAGGCGGAACTCATCGCCGCCGTTTCCCAGCTCAAAAGCAGCAAGGCCTGTCTTATCTGCAACGGCTACAAGGACGAGGAGTTCATCGATCTCGGCCTGCACGCCCTGCGCATGGGCCTGAACTGCTTTTTCGTGCTGGAAATGCCGGGCGAGCTGGACACCATTCTGGAAGAGGCGAAGAAAATGGGCGTGCGGCCGCAGATCGGCGTGCGCGTCAAGCTGACCACCAAGGCCAGCGGCCACTGGTCCGAATCCGGCGGCGAGCGTTCCGCCTTCGGCCTGACCTCGGCCCAGATCGTCGATGTGGTGGATACCCTGAAGCAGCATGACATGCTCGACTGCCTCAGGCTCATGCATTACCACCTTGGCTCGCAGGTGCCGAACATCCGCGATATCCGCGCCGCCGTCATGGAAGCCACGCGCATTTACGCCGGGCTGGCGCAGGAAGGCGCGGCCATGGGCTACCTTGACCTCGGCGGCGGCCTTGCCGTGGACTATGACGGTTCCCATACCAACTATGTCAGTTCCCGCAACTACACGCTGAACGAATACTGCACCGACGTGGTGGAAGCGGTGATGACCATACTTGACACGCAGGGCATCCCGCATCCGCATATCGTCACGGAGTCGGGGCGCGCCACCGTGGCCTACTATTCCATCCTGCTTTTCAACGTGCTGGATGTCAGCCTCATTGAAGTGGGGGCACTGCCCGATGAACTGCCGGAAGACACTCCCGCGCCCGTGCTCAACCTGCGCGAGACGCTGCAGAATCTGAACCTGCGCAACATGCAGGAGTGCTACAACGACGCCGTGTACTATTATGATGAAATGCGTCAGCTTTTCATCACGGGCCGCGTCACCCTGCGCCAGCGCACCCTGGCGGAACGCTTCTTCTGGGCCGTCATGCGCGCCATCGCGCAGGAAAAGGGCAAGCTCAAGCAAAGCCCCAAGGAGTTCAACGAACTCGATTCCACCCTTGCGGACATCTACTACTGCAATTTCAGCGTGTTCCAGTCCCTGCCCGACTCATGGGCCATTGACCAGATTTTCCCCATCATGCCGATACACAGGCTGGACGAGGAGCCGACCCGCCAGGGCATTCTGTCCGACATGACCTGCGACAGCGACGGCCGCATCACCCACTTCATCGACCCGCAGGGCCTCAGGAACACGCTGGCGCTGCATCCCCTGCGCGACGGAGAGGAATATTATCTGGGCGTCTTCCTTGTGGGCGCGTATCAGGAAACCCTGGGCGACCTGCACAACCTGCTGGGCGACACCAATGTGGTGTCCGTGCGCATCGAGGAAGACGGAACCTATGAATTCGTGCGCGAGCTGAACGGCGATTCCATTTCGGACATTCTTGCCTATGTGGAATATGATCCGCGCAAGATTCTGGAAGACATCCGCAGCTCGGCCGAACTCGCCGTGCGGGAAAAGCGCATGACCCCCAAGGAACGTTATGCGCTGATGCAGGCGTATGACAACGGCATGCGCGGCTATACCTACTTTGAGCGGTAGGCCGCCGGACGGCACGCAACGGCAACCCAAAGGAGACATGAACATGGCGAAAGTGCTGATCATAGGCGCGGGCGGCGTCAGCTCGGTAGTGGTTCACAAGTGCGCCCAGGCGGCGGAAGTATTTGATGAAATCGTGCTTGCCAGCCGCACAAAGCCGCGCTGCGACGCCATTGCGGCCAGCGTGAGGGAACGCACCGGCCGCAGTGTGGAAACCGCGCGGGTGGACGCGGACAACGTGCCCGAACTGGTGGAGCTGATCAGGCGCGTCAGACCGCAGCTGGTGATGAATATCGCCCTGCCCTATCAGGACCTGCACATCATGGACGCCTGCCTTGAAACGGGCGTGCATTACCTGGACACCGCCAACTATGAACCGCTGGACACCGCGAAATTCGAATACAAATGGCAGTGGGCCTATCAGAAAAAATTTCAGGAAAAGGGCCTCATGGCCCTGCTCGGCAGCGGCTTCGACCCCGGCGTGACCAACGTGTTCTGCGCCTACGCGCAAAAGCATCTGCTGGACGAAATCCATGTGCTGGACATCATTGACGCCAACGCCGGCGATCACGGCCTGCCCTTCGCCACCAACTTCAACCCGGAAATCAACATCCGCGAGGTTTCCGCCAGAGGCCGCTACTGGGAACGCGGGGAATGGGTGGAAACCGATCCCCTGTCATGGAAGATGAGCTTTGACTTTCCCGAGGGCATCGGCCCGAAGAACTGTTACCTCATGTACCATGAGGAACTGGAATCGCTGGTTCTGAATCTCAGGGGCATCCGCCGGGCGCGCTTCTGGATGACCTTCTCCGACAACTACCTGAATCACCTCCAGGTGCTGAAGAATGTCGGCATGACCAGCATCGAGCCGGTGCAGTTCCAGGGGCAGGAAATAGTCCCCCTCCAGTTCCTCGCCGGAATGCTGCCCGATCCCGCCTCTCTCGGCCCCCGCACCAGAGGCAAGACCTGCATCGGCTGCCTCATGCGCGGCGTCAGGGACGGCCGGCCCCGCACCGTGTACATCTACAACATCTGCGATCATCAGGAATGCTACCGGGAACTCGGTTCCCAGGCCATTTCCTACACCACCGGCGTGCCCGCCATGGTCGGCGCGATGATGATGCTCACCGGAAAGTGGATGAAGCCCGGCGTCTGGAACATGGAACAGATGGACCCCGATCCCTTCCTTGAACAGCTCGGCAGGTACGGCCTGCCCTGGGTCGTCAGCGACCTCACGGAAGAACGGACGGAAGGAAAGTAGGTCCGGGAAAGCCGGGGGAGGGAACACTTTCTTCAGACCGTGTTCCCTCCCCCGCCCCACCCTTTCAAGGGCTTTTGCACAGCCGTAAAATCATGTTGATAACGCTGTGCGGGAGGTGTATTTTTGCTTCGGCCCGGCGGCAGCATGCGTTGCCGCAAAAGGCAGCCCGCGTTCACACGGGGCAGAGACAACATGTGTCCACGGCCGGCTCGCCTGCGTCTCGCGAAGCATCGCTTCTCCCGACTCCGCTCCGCGTGTCATTCTTCCGCTCCCTGCTCCCTTCACGCCGCATTGCCATGCGGCGGTCAAGGCTATTCACAATTTACTCCCTTCTCCTCACAAAAACCATGCGCGGACTCGAACCGGAATACCTTGCGAAACTGAAGCCCGAAAGCTGGCCCTCCCCCTGCTTTATCACGGATCTTGCCCTGCTGCGCGCCAACGCGGCCATTCTGGACGGCGTGCAGCGGCGCACGGGCGCGAAAATCATGCTGGCCCTCAAGGGCTTTGCCCAGTGGGCGGCCTTCCCCGCGCTGTCCCGCGCCTTCAGCGGCCCGTTGTGGGGCTGCTGCGCCAGCTCGCCGGACGAGGCGCGTCTGGCGAAGGAAGAATTCCGGGGAGAAGTGCATGCCTTCGCGGCGGGCTGGAATGAGGAGGACATGGCCGGGCTGCTCCTCTGGGCGGATCATGTGGTCTTCAACTCCTTCGCCCAGTGGCGGCGTTTCCGTCCGATGATCGAGGCGGCGGGCCGCTCCGGGAAAAAGGTGGAGTGCGGCCTTCGCCTCAACCCCGAACACTCCGAGGGAACCGTACCCATCTATGATCCCTGCGATCCCTCGTCGCGTCTGGGCATCCGTCCCCATGTCCTCGCGCGGGAGCTGGAAGCCGACCCGCACGCGCTGGACGGCATTTCCGGCCTGCACTTCCATACCCTGTGCGAACAGAACAGCGACAGCCTGGCCCGCACGCTGGATGCCGTGGAAGACAAATTCGGCCGGCATTTCCGCCGGATGAACTGGATCAATTTCGGGGGAGGCCATCATATCACCCGGCCGGACTATGATATCGATCTGCTCTGCCGCTGCATCGAGCGGATACGGGACAGGCATGGCGTTCAGGTCTATCTGGAGCCCGGCGAAGCCGTGGCCCTGCGCGCCGGGGTGCTGGTTTCCACCGTGCTGGACATTGTCGAGGCGGATATGCCTGTGGCGATTCTGGACTGTTCCGCCGCCTGCCACATGCCGGACGTGCTGGAAATGCCCTACCGGCCAGAAGCGGCAGGTCCGTCCGGAGCCGCCGGAGAGAAGGGAGAAAAAGCCTGGAGCTGCCGACTGGCGGGCAAATCCTGCCTGGCCGGCGACGTCATCGGCGAATACTCCTTTGCCCAACCGCTCGCACCGGGCGACCGAGTCATCTTCGGCGACATGGCCATCTACAGCATGGTCAAGACGACCACCTTCAACGGCCTGCGCCTGCCCTCCATCGCCCTGTGGGATTCCGCCTCGGACGAACGGACAGTCAGCCGGACATTCGGCTATGAAGATTTCAGGACAAGGTTGTCGTGAACCCGGCTCCGCCCGGGTTCGCCCCACCCGCCGTCGGAGACATGTATGGGCATCCGTTCCCTGCTGAGCAACATTCTTGTGGCAACGGGCGACGCCGCCACCCAGAGCCTGCTGAAAAACGTGCTGGACGGGCAGGGCAGGCTGCTGACCGTTTCCAGAGCGCGCCAGGCCCTGAGTCTGGCCCGCTCCGGAAAACTGGACGTGGCCGTCCTTGAACTCAGTCTGCCCGGCGCGGAAGGTCTCGGCCTGCTGAAAGATCTGCTTGAACTCCAGCCGGAAATGGAAATCATCTGTCTCACGGGCGAGGGCAACATCCGCGACGCGGTGGAAGCCATGCGCATGGGGGCGAACGACTATGTCACCACGCCCGTTGAACCCGGCAGACTCATTCAGGTAGTCGAACGCGCCACGCAGAAGGCCGCCCTGCGCAGGGAGGCCCGGCGGCAGGAAGACAGCCGGGACGTGGAAGACATGGTCATAGGCGACTCTCCGCGCATGAAGCAGGTGAAATATCTGCTGGAAAAGGTCGCTCCCACCGATGTGCCGGTGCTGCTGCACGGTCCCAGCGGCGCGGGCAAGGAGGTGCTGGCCCACGCCATACAGCGGCGCAGCCTGCGCCGGAGCGCGCCCTTCATCATCAAGAACTGCGCCTCCCTGTCCAAGGAACTGGCCCGCAGTGAACTGTTCGGCCACATGCGCGGCTCCTTTACCGGCGCAACGGCGGACAGCGCGGGGCTGTTCGCCGAAGCGGACAAGGGAACGCTCTTTCTTGACGAAATCGGCGATCTGCCCCTCGACGTCCAGCCCTCCCTGCTGCGCGCGCTGGAAAACGGCACTTACCGGCCGGTGGGCGGCAGGGGAATACGCACATGCGATGTGCGCCTCATCTTCGCCACCAACCGCAACCTTGCCGCGGCCGTGGAAGCCGGAACCTTCAATGAGGCCCTGTATCACCGGATTCATGTCTTCACCCTTGAACTGCCCTCCCTTTCGGAACATGCGGAAGATATCCCCCGTCTGGTGGAGCATTTCCTGCGTGTCCTGCCCCTGGCGACGGGAAGGGATCTGCGCGTTGATCCCGCCATCTACGGATGCCTGAAAAGCTATTCATGGCCGGGCAATGTGCGGGAACTGCGCAACGTGATCGAGCGCGCCATCATTCTGGCGGATAACGGACTCATCTCCGGAAAGGGGCTGCCGCCTGAAATCGCCTGCTCCAGCGAAGCGTGCCGGGCCGTCTTCCGCGCATCCGCCTCGGACGACGAACTGGCAAGACAGGCATGCGCCTGCGCGTTCTCTCCCGGTACGGAATCCGCTCCGCTTCCGTCCGCGGAGGAAACGCAGACATGCCCGCCGCCCCCCGCGGCGGACGCGCTCCATGTGCCTGCGGAACTGCTCAGGGATGACGGCAGCGACCGCCTCGATCTGGCGGAAAAACGGCATATCCTCCATGTACTCGAAAAGTGCGGAGGAAACCGCAGCCTTGCAGCCAGACGACTCGGCATCGGCCGCCGCACCCTGTATCGCAGGCTTGAGGAATGGGGCATGGCCTGAGGCGCGTTTTTCTTTCCGGCCTCCGCCGTTTTCCGGTGCCCCCTTCATGTGTCATTTCGGATCAAAATAAAAAATGGCCGCAATTTTCTGCTTCCATTTGGCACACATATTTTTTCTCAATTGTTACACCACGTTATATGCACTCTTTGCCTACTCGAATGGATCTGTAGCAAAACGGCCCGTTTCCGTGCCCCACCTCACAAGCTAACATACTGATTTTATTATATTCCATGTTTGGCACGCTATTTGTAAATATCATGGCAACAATGCCCTGTCGCCCCGCGACGATAACATCTCGATGACTCAAGGAGTCCTGATATGAAACGTGAAGTGGATCTTTCCCTCATTTCCTCCTTCTTCATTCCCCGCACCACTCTCGTCGGCATGCACGCGGCCCAGGCCATTCCGGATCGTCTTGAACAGCTCGGCGGCCAGAAGCCTCTCATCGTCACCGACCAGGGCATCGTAAAAACCGGCATTCTCAAGCAGATCACCGATATTCTCGATGATCACGGCATGAAATATGAAGTATATGACGGCACCGTTCCCAACCCCACCACCAGGAACGTGAATGAAGCCACGGCTGTCTACAAGGAAAAGGGCTGCGACAGCCTGATCTCCCTCGGCGGCGGCAGCTCCCATGACTGCTGCAAGGGCGTGGGCCTGCTCATTTCCAACGGAGGAAAGATTCAGGATTACGAAGGGATCGACAAGTCCACCAAGCGTTTTCCCCCGTATGTGGCCGTGAACACCACCGCCGGCACCGCGTCGGAAATGACCCGCTTCTGCATCATCACCGACGAAGCCCGTCATGTGAAAATGGCTATCGTGGACTGGCGCGTGACCCCCAACGTGGCCATTGACGACCCGCTGCTCATGGTAGGCATGCCGCCTTCCCTGACTGCGGCCACCGGCATGGACGCCCTGACCCACGCCGTGGAAGCCTATGTGTCCACCGCCGCAACGCCCATGACCGACGCCTGCGCGGAAAAGGCCATGGAACTCATCAATATGTATCTGCGCCGCGCAGTTGCCAACGGTCAGGACATGGACGCCCGCATCGGCATGTGCTACGCGCAGTATATGGCGGGCATGGCCTTCAACAACGCCAGTCTTGGCTACGTGCATGCCATGGCGCACCAGCTTGGCGGCTTCTACAACCTGCCGCACGGCGAATGCAACGCGATCCTTCTGCCTTATGTGAGTGAATACAACCTGCTTGCCCGGCGCGGCCGCTTCTCGCGCATCGCCCGCATGCTGGGAGAAAACACCACCGGACTGAACCTGAGCGACGCTTCCGAACGCGCCGTGGTCGCCATCAAGCGTCTGTCCAAGGACGTCGGCATTCCGGACGGCCTGGTCGCCATGGGCGCCAAATACGGCAAGAAGGTATCGGAACAGGATATTCCCACCATGGTTGCCAACGCCCAGAAGGACGCCTGCGCGCTGACCAACCCGCGCACCATGACCGCGGAAGCCTGCGCCGCCATCTACAAGGCCGCCATGTAACGGATACTGAAAGAAGCAACGGCGGGTTCCCCCTCCTCGGTTCCCGCCGCCGCGCGCATGACGGAACCGCGCGGCAGCCTCTTCCACCCGTGGAAAGCCTTTTATCGGCTTTCCACGGGCTTATGTTCCAGCCAGTTTAAAACATTTTGCCGTTGAACGTATCTGCCGGACAGAATACAGAGGACTTGCCGGGCGGATACGTTCAACGGCAAAATGCTCCAGGAAGGACAGGAGGCAGCGCAGTGCCCTTGGCAGTCAACGCACATGCGTTACGGACAAGGAACGCAGAGATGAGCCTGGCCTCGCCCGATTTCGTGGCTCACTCCACTGGAGAAAAGCCGCAGGCCCCTGAGCGCCCCTGTCCGCAACAGCGTGGACAGGGGCGCTCAGGTGAGCTTGTCCATTTCTCCCAACGCTCCCCCGACCTGCTCGATCATCTCCTTCACCTTCCGCGCTCCGACGCCGCCCACGGATACCGCTTCAATGGGGCCGGCATCGGAGATGTCCTTGCCTTTTCCGTTCACCGTGGAGCAGTGCTCGCCGCTGATTCCCGTGCAGGGGGTAAGGTCGCAGGCCGGGGAGAGGTGCCAGCGGTGCTCGGCCTCAAGGCAGAACGAGAAGTTCCTGGAGTGGTCACCCTGATTGCCCGCCTTCGCGTTGAAAATCATGAGGCGCACCATGCGTTCGACGTCGCGCTTGTCCTGCGTGAGGCTGGCCGTCAGGCGGATGAGGTTTTCATAGTCGAGGCTTGGGAAACGGTGCGAAGCGTGCAGGAGTCCGCAGGCTGTGTGCGTGTGTATCTTCAGGCCGTCGTGGCGGTCGAAGCGTTTGATGCCGAAATAGCCCGCTCCATCCTTTGAGGGAAAGAGCCGCGCTTCCGGCATGTCCAGCCCGGCCATGCGTGCAGTCAGCGAGCCGGGCGGTCTTTCTGCGCGCGGAATTTGATGCTCCACGGCTGGGGAGTGCCGTCTTCTCGGCTGAGGCGTCCGGCTCGTATTCCAACGCGCCCATGGCACAGCTTCCCACGAGCGTCAGTCGTTCCAGCGGGCTGGCCTGCGCGAGGGAACGCCCCTTTTTTGACCGTGCGCGGTCGAACAGGAGCAGCCCCCATCCGTCGGGCAGACTGTCATTGAAAACGCCGAAAAGTCCATCAAAGGTCTGGCGTTCGTCAAAGAATATTCCCGGGCGCAGCGGCAGGAAGTACGGCGAAAGCGGGATGCCGCACTCCAGAAATTCCGAATGATATTCGAAGAGTATGCCCTGTTCCGTCTGGGCGAGGATGCCGACGGGGATACGTGATCCAAGATGATTGAGATAGACGCGGACTCTCATGCCTGCTCACTGGGCCGGGATTTTTTCCAGCTCCGCTGATGAATATTCATTTCATACTTTAAATGCTCATATTTGAGCAATAAATTACCTTTTTGCGGTGCAAGCATCAATATTTTAGCTGTAATTTCCACATCTTCCTGTCATTTTCTTTCAGGGAACAAAACCGCCGGGAGACGTTCCGATTCATTGCCGGAACGTCTCCTTTTCTTCTGTCCGAAGCCATACCTCCGACTCGACTGCCCATGGACTGGCGCTCCTCATGCTGATCGGTGCCGGATACTGGGCTGACGCCTTGTGTTCGCGGCAAGGCGCGGCTACTCGGGATCGCCGGGCGTGGCGGGAGCATGGGAGGTCACCTCGTCGGCGGGCCAGGAGTGAGACTTCCGTGCGCGGCGAGGCGTTTCTGCCGCTCCATTTCCGCGCGGCGTTCCTCTTCCTGCTTCTCTTTAAGGAATTGCTCGAAACGCGGCTTTTCTTCGGGCTGTACGGCGAACACTTTGAACGTCCGCCTCTCGTCTTCTGCTTTGCTCTTTTGCGCCTTGAGTTTCTCGCAGAGCGTTTTTTATGGATGCAAATGCACGCCCTTGGATTCCGCTGGACGCTGAAAAACGCTTAAAACAAAGAATCCCAAGGTCTTCGTAAACCTTGGGATTCTTCTTCAGAGCCAAATATGGCTCCCCGAGACGGACTTGAACCGCCAACCTAGTGATTAACAGTCACAGATAAAAATAAATATTTACAATATGTTATCAGTTTATTTGCACCAAGAACTTGGTGCGGCACCGAAATTTCATCCCCCCTTTGCCTCCGGGCATCGGGGGGATTTTGCGTTTAAAGCCTGCCGTCTCTCATCGTCCTGGCGCTGCTGAAGTTCCTTTGCTTGGCTCTCCGGGCTTCGTCCCGGATGTAGGTAAAACAAAGGCCCCCGTCCGGCTGGCACCGGGCGGGGGCGAAAACATGATGTAGGTAAAAACCGCGTAACATGTGGGAGCGCGTGTAACGCGCCGTGTCCGTCGGGTTGGTGTTGGAGCACCGGCCCGACGCCTTTTTTAGCATTCCGGCGAGAGTATGCAAGCCTCCCTTACCCATCGAGAGAAAGGAAAAAATATTATTTACCGTTTACCCCGTAAGTGATCCCACCATATTCTGAATGTTCTGTGCGCTGTGTGAAGCCTGTTCAGTAATGAATAGTTCAGTTCCATTCCCTGTTCGCGTAAGTATTTTACTGCTTCAGCATCAGAGTCCGAACCAAATGCCATCATTTTATTGACAAAAAAAGAATCCCATTCTGATCGAAAATCACGTTCTATCCCATCTTCGCGAGCCAGATCGCTCAACAAGTCGCAATATGTTTCCCGTACCTTCTTCATTTTTGCGATGGTTCGCTCACGAATTTCCTGTGGCGAAATAGGCAGAGATATCGCTTTTTGTACCGCTTCCGCTACAGCTTCCGGGGTCGGCTCCGTCCAGACAACATAGTCCGGGTCAAAAAAGGCTTCCCTGCCTCCGACACTTGGGGTCGTCACCACGGGCAAACCGCACAGCAGGTACTCCGTCGCGGCGAAACATGCCCCCTCCTCAGCGGAAAGAATAAGTCCACATCTGCTTTGGGCATAAATCTCACAGATTTGATCCGTATCATATATTTTCCAGGTACTTCCATCAAACTGAGGAATGTATATATTTTTTAATGGTATAATTGTTTTTGAATAGTCAAAGTCTGTTTTTGTATAAATATATGTAATAAGACATGTATTAACATATTTCGCCAATTCTATGCGCTTATATGATGCCATACGTGAATTTATAACAGCATCATATTTTTTTATATCATCACATATTATATATTTATCTTCATCAAGAAAAGCATTTTGACTACATAATATTGAATTAATATTATTTTTCTTTAGAATTTCAAGCTCACATTTTTCATTAGCCAAAATAGTAATTTTGATATATGGATATTTTTTTATAAATTTTTCATAGTCATATTTAAAGCCAATAAGCCGCTTTGGAGTTAAATGCCAATCCTGTGTTAAAATAAAATGAATATGTTCATTTTTCATGGGGTGTAAAAAAGGGGCTAATCTTCTTACCAAAAAAAGTCCTGGACCAAAAGTGTAGCCATGAATAACCCAAGGCCTTTTTGAAACAACATGAAATGCAAACATATCCATAACCCCATTTTTAGTTTGATTTTTTTCCTCCCATAGCGTTAATGTTGATAAGAAACAACCGAGTTAATCTCTTGACATTTACCAGTTTTTATGGCGTTGTCGCTCTATGGAGCTTGAAAACTCCTCTGAGAGCGGATGCCAGTCCCGAAAGTGTTACTTTTTTGTCTGTCAAGATAGAAAAGGCGCGGGATGTGGTATATAAAACGACTATCCAAGATCGGGAGTGGGCTAATAAAATACCCTTCGGGGGAATATGCCCGCCGTCTCTCAGCGGTTTTCAGCTCCCGGCCTTTTGTATTTTGCAAGGGGCCAATAAGAAATCAACTTACGGGGGGGGGATCATTATGAAAGATGTAACAATTGAAATCATCTTTAAAGATGGAAGATGCACCGATCGTATTTATAAATCAAATACTGCCAATCCTACCGAAGATGCCTTGAGGCAGGCGCAAGAAGAATGGGGGCAAGGTGCCAGTGTCATCAGGGTGATATCCATAAATAACTCTTGACAGCTTACGCTTTTCGTGCTTGGGTGCTTTCACGGCCTTGAACAGCTGAACCAAAGGCGGACTCCGCCACCGTGAAAGCGGGTTTTTCATTTAAGTCAAGTCCTATCTTCTGGACTCTGGCTGTGCGATAATCGCATTCACTGGGCGGGAGTCCATTCACCATACAATACCTTCGGGGAAAGTGTGTGGGGCGCACCTTTGGGCGCTGTTCAAGCTCCTGCCCTTTTCTGTTTCGGAAAAGGGGAATTGAACAATTTTCCAAAGGAGTGCTCATATGAGCCCAATTCCCTCCCCTATTTCCCTACCTCAGCTTGTTTACAAAGGTATTCCCGTCATCACCACTGATACGCTTGCTCAGGCGTATGAGGTTGAGACACATCAGATTCGGCAAAACTTCAAGAATAACAAAGAGCGTTTTGTCGAAGGCAAACACCTTTTCTCTCTTTCTGGCAATGATTTGAGGGAGTTCAAACACGGCGTAGAAAATTTCTACTCTGTGCCTAAAAACGTGAATGCCCTTGTACTCTGGACGGAACGCGGAGCGGCGCGTCATGCCAAGATGCTCAATTCCGACAAGGCATGGGACGTATTCGAGTTTCTGGAAGAAACCTTTTTCCGTGTGACCCAAAAGGAACCTGTCGAAAATCCCGACCAGCTCCCCATCATCCGAGAAAGCGCCGAAAGTCGGAATAAGCCTTTGGCTAAGTCCGACGAAATAGACAAATTTCGAAATTTGTCTATTTCGGACTTCGCCGCCCCTTCCCCCGACGCCCCCCTCACCCCTGACCAGCAATGCACGTTGCAGGCCATCGTCAGAGCGAAGGTTGAAGCCCTGCCCAGAGAACAGCGCGGCGGGATGTACCCGAAAACGTGGAGCCGCTTCAACAACCATTTCCGGCTGGCGAAGTATTGCCAGCTTCCGCAGTCCCGCCTTTCGGAAGCTGTGATCTACCTCACCCAACTGGACGTGACCGAGGGCAGGCAGGCGCTCCCCACCGCTACGCCTGCCCTTTCTCCCGCGCCCGCCTTCCGCACGGATTTCCCCGCCGACATGCACACAGGCCGGAAGGACGCACTCAGGAAGATACAAAGCCTCATGGCCGGAGTCGGTGCCGCGCGGGATGTGGTACGCCTGTTCTGTCACCCCGGCGGAAAGTCCATGCGCATGACGCTTGACGAAAGGGAAATCTATGACGCCCTTTATCAACTGTATTGCGCGGCGGATGACAGCCTGCTTGCCGCGTACAGGGCGCTGGATGCGGGATACAAGATCGGCAGACAGTATGGGCGCGGGTAAAAGCGTACAGAAATATTTTGCGTATCATACGCATTTTTTCTTGACTTTATTGCGCATCATGCGTATAAAAATTCCATGCACAGCAAGGAAGTTCTCCAACGGCTGGCAAAGGAAGGGTTCGTCAAGGTGAGTCAAAAGGGAAGCCACATAAAGATGCGGCACCCGGACGGGAGGATAACCATTGTTCCCCACCCCAAAAAAGACTTGCCGCCGGGAACTCTGCGTAACATCGAGGCGCAGGCCAAGATGAAATTCTAACCCGAGGGGGCTTCGGCCCCCTCACAAGGGACATATGAAATATATTGCCATAATCCACAAGGAACAGGGAACGGCGTATGGCGTGACCCTGCCGGATTTCCCGGGGTGTTTCAGCGCGGCGGATACTCTGGACGAAGTGTCCCGCAACATTCAGGAGGCCGTCGAGTTGTGGGCTGAGGGAGAAGAGATTGAGCCTCCGGTTCCCGCCAGCTTCGAGGAAGTTGCGCAGTCGGAGGCGGCACAGGGAGGAATGCTCATGCTGGTGGATATCAATTTCGACTTCCTTGACCAGAAAGTCGTCCCTGTCAATATTTCCATGCCCGTCTATGTGCGCAACCGTATTGACAGAGCCGCAAGGGAGCGCGGACTTACCCGTTCCGCCTTTATCGTGAAGGCGGCGGAAGCCTTTGCCTGAAAAGCCACTTGCCAAAGCCCGTCAAAGCCCCTATTTAAAAGAGGCGGGGCCGAGAGTGCTGGTAACACCCCGGCCCCTTGGGGGCACGTCCTCCGCGATTACTGGAATCGCAAGTTTAGCGCCCCGGTGAGAAGCCCTCTCACCGGGGCAACTTGCATTTTAGAAGTTCAACAAGCGAACCATCCAAGCCGCAAGGACGGCGGCCAGCAGAGCGGCCAGCACGTCCCGGAGAAAGTGCTTCATGGGTCTATCCTCCTTTCGGAGGACGTGCCCACAGCGGCTTTCTACCACCTCTTATTTTTGCTGTCCACGAGCGATTTTTACAGCGCAACCCCATCAGCCGTAACCGGCTCGATGGCCTGCACGGCCTCAACCGTCTGCGCTGCTAGTACCTGTTCGCGCAGCATACGATTGCGCTCTTGCGCTTCCCGTAGTGTTGTGAAGATTGTCATATCTGATACGGCGTTGTCTTCGGCCATTGTTGCAGCGGCGTTTGTGCCAAGAATCAGTTGGCTCATAGGACGCACGAGCGCTATGTCAATATCATTCATAGCTTTCTTAAAAGCTTGTAACTTATTGTTCTTATACAGCTCCAAGCGCTGCTCTTCGCTAGGTTCTGGCGCACTGCTGGTATCTTCCTTGACTTGTGAGCTATTGGCCTTTGCAAAAGCGTCCACGCGCGCCCACAATTCTGCGTAATAGCCTTCGTTAGGCACGTGATAAGGCAGGCCGTTTACTGTTATTACATACGAGCCGTCTTTGCGGGTCAGCACCTCATGGCTCTGCCAGTCCTTATCATCGCGCACCGTTGAAACATGCGAGGAGTTCTGAATCTTGTAACACAGAGCTGACTGTCGTCCTTCAGTATACAAGACGACTGGTCCGATAGCAGTACCTCCGGCGTATACACTGGCATATCCGTCAGTTCCTGTTACTCCGTCAACCCACATTGCTCCACTGTACACAGCCCATGAGCCGCCTGCTGGTATGCGTAAGTAAGGGTCAGTGGATCGAGCAATGACCAACTGCCAAGACCCAGCCATGCCGTCCGGTGCATGCGGCATAGGGGCCTTATCTGTTCCCCCACCTCCAAGAATCTCCTGCCAATCGGTGGCCCAAGTCATTGGTTGCCCGGCGGCACGCTTGGACGAACCGCCCCGCCAGAAAATTTTCTTGGCGGCTATGGCATAGAAAAATGCGTATTGTATGCGTGTGCTGTCCGTGGCATCACCGTGTTGGCGCATTTCGCGCAAACTGTAAACGCCGGAACCACTCGCAGGGGCGTTCACCCACGCATTTGCGTAGTAATCCCCTGCATACAACACGCCGTTTATGTCCTGATTATCCGCCATAATTTCCGCGCCCAAAACAATATTTGTCGAGTCGGCGCGTTCCCATGAAACGTCAAAATTTCCTGCCGTTAGTGTGTTGAATTGGCCGTTTGCACACAATGGACGCGTAGCTTGTTGCGAAGGATCAACGGCCTGCGGCGCAGGTACAAGGCCTTGCTTGCCGGAAGAACTCGCAGTAGGGGCAACAAACGGCTGCAAACTGCCTGCATCCTGCCGTGTCCAAGTGCCCCAAGTACCTGAGGGCGTCCCGACGCGCACCCAAAGTTGTGTGGCGTTGCTTGCAAGCTCCGCAATAAACACTTGCACCACGTCCAACGGTACGTTTGACGTATCCGCGTTGCCAGTGCCGTACACCACAAGCGTACTCGTGGTTGTGATAGCGACAGGCAAATTTGTCACCGCAACGCCAAGACGATACGTGCCGGGCAACTTGTAGTCGTCAATACTTCCAGTGTTGCTGTAAGGCGCATTGCCAATGATGCCAAGCTTCTTGTTCTCAATAGCAAACTGCGGCGCGAACTTGGGCAAAGACCTCTGCCAAGTGGTTCCGTCCCCGGAGGCATCCGTCACCGGGTCAACCGCTCCGCCGTTGTCCGGGCCGCTGGCCGCCTTTGCAGGGCCGTAAAGCTCACCGTCACTGCCAACGGTATACGCGCCCTTCTGGTAGTTCTGCTCCGCGCTCCACTCCGGCAGGCCGGTTTCCATCAGCATTTTCAGACACCCACTCAGCAGATACAACAGTTGGTTGTAACGCGCGGAGTCGTACACTTCGCTGTACTGCTGGCCGTTTTCCAAGTTGCTGTTGTCGATTTCCGTATTCCTGTACGCCTGTCCCGGTATGGGCGGATTGGGAATCGTCGTAAGGGCGTTCGCCGCCCATACAGCGTTCAAAATGTCTGTAAAATCTCTTGCCACAATACATGCTCCTTAATCTGTGAGAATAGGTTGAAACGTACTCACCGCACAACGTCCGGCGTCGCATTGAAAGCCTTCCGCCGTGTCAGCCTTGAAATAGTTGCCCGGCACCCACACAACATATCCGCTCAAGCTGAGCGTAACAGGATAGGGCGTAGGACTCACGTCATCGCAGCGCAGCGTCTTGATGAACGTAATCAGGCGCTTGAAGTTTTGGGAATAGATTGAGCTTGGAATATAAAGGTCAACTGTCATCGGGCCGGTCTTTTTGAAAGAAGCGTTGTCGCCCGTTGCAAGGTTGATAAGGCTGGTAATCTCGGGAACAGACGCACAAAGCGTCATGTTCTTGATAATCTGCTGAATGATGTTGTTGCGGTACTGGCTGTCGGTCAGATATCCGGTCGTCGTCATACTGCCGTTAATGCACCATACCAGCGCCTTATCACAGCCTTGGTTCGGACGGTCAGCAAAAAAGTACATTGATTCGTCTTCTTGACCAAAAGTACGGTCAGAACCGACAATGCGGCCGATGGCGTCAAGCTGCTCATTTGCAGCGTAATACAGCGAGCGGTACTTTTCGACGTCTATAACGGCGTCATAAAGCCCGTTGACCTCCTCCACAAAGGCCGCGACGAACTGTCGCAGAACACAATGTTTCAGATGGTCTGGTGTAAGTTTTGACAGAGCATCAGCGACAAGGTCTTTACGCAGTATGTCAAAATCGACATACAGGCTTGTCAGTTGTCCGCTGGATTGCGCCTCTGCTGAGGCTGAAATTATATCTGTATTGAGCGTCGCCATTGCATGCCTCTAGTCCGGGTCATCAATCGTCACGGTGATGTTTTGCGTATAGAACCGCGCAACTTCGTTGAACTGTATCGGGATATCAGTTTCGCCCGTGGGTGATTCTTCCTTGCCGATTTTGAGCGACACAATGGAGAACCCGTTGACCTCATTGATAGGCGTGTACAGGCGGGTATACACAACATTTTCACCAGGCGGGAATCCTTTGTACTCTCCACCTGCATACTCTGCGTAATCAACAATCGCCTGCTTGATGAGGTCGATGCCGTTGTCGGGGAACGCCGCCCGGTCGTAAACAAGGATGTGCAGGTCGACATAAATCGGCACGGATTCAGGCCGCTGAAAACTGATGACGTAGTTCACACCCTGAATATCCACACGGCCAACCTGAGTACTGCCATGACCCACAATACCGACAGGAAAACGCAGAAAAAGAGCGTCCGCAATATCGTCATCGTTGCCGCCCTCAACTATTGCGCAGACTTCTTTATAAGGTATGCCGCGCTCGTCCTGCGGCGACTTCGTGGAGTTGACCAGCACCCGCACATAAATGACGCCTTCTATGGCGCGTAAAGCGGCGTAAATGGCCTCAACCTGCCTGTAGCTCGTCAGCATTGTGCTGACCTGCTGACGCTCCCGCAGCTCCTCGTCAGTTTCCTCCGCCGAACCGGGATTGACTGTCTCGATGTTTTCGACGCTATCCCAGCGACCAATGCTGACAGGGGACTGGATACTGTTTATCGTGCCGGGTTCAGGGCTATACTCGCCTGTCACATTGCGCGTTGCTGTCACCTGCCCTTCGCCGGAAACATTCAGGGTCAGAGCTTCATCAGTGGCGAAAATGTATGTGTTCGTAATATCGCTCACCAACGAGCCCCGCGGGATATACGTTCCGGCTGTGCCTTTGCATTTGAGCTGAATCTGCGCAGCGGAACCCCAACGGCGGGTAATCGCGTTCAACTGCACAACGCTTGACTGTGCCTGTCCGGTATTGTGTAGAGGATCAAACTGAAAATAAGCCTCGGTTATGGCCTGCCAGGCGACAGACAACTCCTCCGCAAAGACGCCGACAATCTGCTGCAAAAGCGTGTCATCCTGCGCATTCTGGAACGGTGTCTCGCCTGTGTCGGGGTCTGTGATGACCGCAAGCCGGGCGTTTATGTCGTTCTGTATGTCCGCAAGCCGTTTGGCGGTAAAGCCTTCGGGGGTAAGTCCGTAAGTCGGCATATATCACTCCAGCGCAACGGTTCCGGTTTCGGTGCCGCCATAGGTTGTTATGATTTCAAAATACAGAGAAAACAGCCGATTGCTGTTGTCAAAGATTGTCGTGAGCTGCTTTATGCGTGCCACTCCTTCCGTATCAAGCACAATCTGGCGCAGAAAAGACTCGACCATAGACTTGTTGCCCATGGTCATGCCAAGGATGCCTTTGCCGTCAAAGTACCACGGGACGCCGCTTTGGGCATTCAGGAACCATGTGCCGTATTCACGGTTCAGGCGGCTCTTCACCCGCTGGACAACTTCCCTGCTGCCGGTAGCGATGCCGCCGCTCAAGTCGCCGTTTGCGTTCGTTGCCAAATCCCACGACATAATCAGCTCCCGGCGTTTGGGGCGCTGGTGTTCATTCCTGCGCCGTCATCGGTGTAGGGGTGCGTGTGCGTTGTAAGTGAGGTGCCGTTGGAATCTGTGAACGTGCCCTGCGTACTGCGCAAAGAGCCGGTAATAGTGCTCTCTCCGCTTGCGCCGTTTTGACCGGTGTTGAAGTTGGCGGACGCCATTTTGATAAGCTCCGGGGTGGTCATGTTGATGCCGCCCTGAGCGGAAACATTGACGCCAGCGTCGGTTGACATGTCGATGCCGTTGGGAGCGGTCAGCGTAAATTTTCCCGCTGTTATGTCCCATGTTGCCTGGCTGTCAGAGGCGGTTATGCCGTCATTCCCAAGGTTGATATAGTGCGACCGGCTCTTGTTGCGCAGTTCAATCCGGGCCGTGTTGTAGGCCGGTATGCCGTCGGGGTCCTGGGTAAACAGGCTTATGGCAATGGCATCGGTCAAGGCGTGCGCCCGGACATTTGCAATGCGTTCATCCGTATACATGACCGGACGGGTGACACCCTTCTGCGCCAGAGCGTTGTCAATGGGCTTGTCCGGCACCAGCAGCAGCACGGTGTCCCCCTCTGCCACGGGCAGGGTGAGCATCAGCCCTGTCCCCTGCGCATACGGCACAAAGTAAGGCACGTCTTCAATAATCGGCGGGTCAACATATTGCGGCTCGCCCTCGACCATGACCTTGAGCTGCGTCATGGGCTGCACCGTGACCCGCTGCGGCGGCCCGGGCATAAAACGCTGCACTGTGGCAGGGATGATTATGTGCTGCGACGCCAACAGGCGCTTTACAAGCAACTCCTGTTGCGTCATTGCGCTAGCGGTTGTGTAATCTGCCATTATGCCCACCCTAACCAACGATAGCTTTCCATTGTCATGCTCCACGCCGCACCGCCGGGGTCAAGCGAAGCGTTCAAGGTATGGATTGTCATTGGTTCGTTGCAAATTCCTTCCGCAACGCTGGAAGAAACGCGTATGCTTTGTCCTACATGTACAGTTGGAATATACAGCGAAGAAACACGATAGCCAACATGCGCCTGCAATGGCCCCATTGTTATGGGTGAGACGTTTATCAGCCCTGCCGCCGCGTCCAAAAGGAATCCCTCTGGCGCGTTGTACAGGTCAGGGGTGATTACGAGCTGGTTGTTTACAATCGTCCATGAGAATCCGTATTCTTCCGCAAGAGAGGTCAAGGCTTCCCGCGCCGTACCTGCAAACGTGAACCCCCGCGAACCAAGCTGCTTGCCGTTGCTCCACTCAGCCGAGGGAGGCGAAAGCACGACACCTTCCAGCGCGGTGCAGATATCGCTCAGTACACTGACGAGGTCCGTTCTTGGAGCGTATCGCTTGGAGACTACTGCCTGCGATAGCGCAGTGGAAGCAGGGGTTGTTGAGATCGTTGTCAGTATATCAGGACCACTACGCTCAGACCAGATGTTGCACGCGTCGCCCTGATAAATTTTAACCATTGTCGTGTTCTGCCAACCTGCCTCAACCTGTATCTGCAACTTGGAGTTGTTCAGCAGATTTCTTGTATCCCGGCTCAGGTTCCAGAGTGTCAAACGACTGGGGCCGGGGATGGTCATCTTGGACTCGGTAAATTCAAAAGCCGCCCTCGGACTTGTGGGCAAACCGTCGCACCAGATGTCATATAGCGCACTGCCTGAGTAACTGCTTCCCGCACTTCTCGCAAAGACAGATACATGCAGACGCCGCAGGAACGGCGTCACGCCCATTGCGTTGGTCTGCTCAGAGTTGGGTACGCCTTGACTGGATGCCAACGTTGCCATTACACACGTCCAAACGTAAAATCCAGGGGTTGCAAGAACCTGTCTTTCTCAGGCTCAGGTACAGACGACGCCGGAGCTCCCCAGATGACATTCAACGTATTGCCCGGAGCCATTTCAAGGTTACGGTCATAATACTTGTCTGTTACAACCGGTTGCACAACAACGTCATTCCAGTCGCTCCGTAGCCCTTTCAGTGTGTTATATGCACCGGGAACAATCGGAATGCCGACGCTCAAGGGTTGATTGTCGGAATCCGATATATCAAGGTACCAATGGGCGGACTGTCCTTTCAGGTAGTACAGCCTGAAATTGTACGTTTTATCGTACAGGTAACAACTGTAGACCGACTCCCCATCAGTAAACATTGGCAGTTTCAACAACGGCATACCGGCCTCACAATCCCAGTCTCATTCCGATTTTCGCGGCCTGCGTTGTACTTAGGTCAGGCGCGGACTGCTGGCCTTTCTGGCTGGCCTGAGATGCGGTTTTTTTTGCCTCAGAGCCAAGCTGAGATTCCTGCCGTCCGCTGCTCAGAATCGTGACAAAATTTATCTGTCTGAAACGCGCTGTGCATTTCAACGCACCCTTGAACGGGGCGACGTGTGAAGGCGTAAAATCAATGCAGAGCATATTTGCGTAAACCTTATGCTCTGTTATGAGCGTCACCAGCTCCCGATTACTCAGCAGGCTCTCGAAATATTCAAACGCATCGAATGCCGTCGAAGCCGTGCCGAAGTATGACAACAGTGAGCGGGTGTTCACCATGTCAAATACGACTTCGACCTCTACAGGGTTGACGACAACGTGGTCGGTCAGTATCGCGCCGTTTTCAACAGCCGTATCAATCGGCGTTGAAGTGAAGGCGTGAGACTCCGATTCCTTTACAGACACAGGAATACCCGCGACGTTGTTGCCGGGGCGGGCAATAAAACCCGCCACCCCAAGCAATGCGTCAGCTACACCTTGAACAAAACTCATTGGACACCTGCTGAAAAGTCACCGGGAGCTTTTGTCGGAATGAGTAAACCGTTGTTCAGCTCTTGCCTGATGTTGTTGGTAAGGACTTGAGGATCCGTAGACTTCATGTAGAAATTGAGAGTCTGTGAGTTATTGCCGTAGTAGCTGTAAGCAGGCGCAGGCACTGTTATTGAAGGCGCGGTTTCATGGTTCTTGAGGTTTTCAAGAAACGGCATATTGTTACTGTCAAACAGCTTTTCAAGCAGTATTTGGCTGAGCTGACCTAACGGATTAGCGCCGACAGTACTCCGCTCAACGATTTCACGCGCCTTTTCATAGTCAGACTTTGAATCCCATTCAGCTTGCGCCCTTTGCTCTTCAATAGCATCATTGCGGCGGATGGCATCTGCTTCCTCTTGCATCTCGCCAGTCAAGGAATTGTAAGCCAGCACGCCACGCCCCACAAGGTATTCCAATGCGTTCAGGAGGCTTTGAGGTATCTGCAACAGGCGGTCAATGAGCTTGTCGACTATGTCGTAAAAGTCATTCAGGTGTTCCGCTGTGGTCTTTGTTGCCCATCCCCACTGCTTGAACAGATTTTTCAGAGATTCCAGTATGCGGGAGAGGTTAGGGTACTTCTTTTCAAAGTTGTCGAAAGGTTCGGTTATCTTTTTGAAGGCGCTTTCAAGATGCTCAGCCGTGGCGTCCCATGCTTCCTCGATGCCTTGCAGGAAGAGATCAAGCTGTACCTTGAACTCGTCGCTCTGAAAGTAATTCCAAAGGTCTTTTACCTTGTCTTTGAGATTTTCAAATATTCGGGTCAACGTCGGGAACCTGCGCTGAAAATCTTCAACGAGCATTTCCGTCAATGTGATTTTCTTTGAACCCGTGAAATATGCGAACAGATCTTCGACTATCAGCGAAAACGTGCTGAACGCCGCGCTGACAAGCGCAAGTTTCGCCAGCAGGGGCGTGAGCAGTATCAACGCGCCCTCAAACGCGCCGACAAGCAGGTGTCCCCATGTCTCCGCCGCATCGCCGGTGCCGAGGAAGTCGGAAATAACCCTGGTGACTGATGCAAAAGCATTTCGTATCGGTTCAAGGTCTTTCCAGACCTGCTCCAGAGCGGCGGTGAAACCGTTGATAAAATCGGCAAACCAGTCTTTTATCCTGCCCATGTTCAGGGCAAGAAAATCTCGCACCTTACCGACAAAACGGTCGAGCGCAGGAACAGCGCCAATGAATATCTGCTGACGCAGGCTGTTGAACGTATAGCCAAGCGCTTTCAGCGTGCGCGAAAACTCAGACGCTCTTGCAATGTCCTCGTCCGATATGACGACGCCCATTGTATGGGCTTCACTGCGCAGGTCGTTGATTGTCGCCCGGCCTTCTCGCAAGAGGCGCACAGTGTCGTCAGATATGCCGATCAGCGAGCCCCACTGAGAGGCCCGTTGAGCCGACATGCTCTGCATTTTGTCAGAGAGCTGCTCAAGTATTTCAGAAGCGTTTTTGCCATGTACGCCCAACATGGCCAAGTTCATGTTGAACTGGCCGGGAATGGGCGACGACATACTCTTGTTCAGGGCGGCGATATCATTCTGGACGCTCCGCGCATCCGCGCCCATTTTGACCGCCGCGTATCCCCACTCCTGAAACGTCTCTGCGGCAATGCCTGTCGATTCAGACAATTTCTGAATCTCGTCAGCCTGCGCCACGGCATCACGCACGAAATAACCGATTGCCCCGGCGGTAGCTGTAACGGCGGCGGCAAGGGCAAGCGCCTTCTTCTGTATGCCGTCCAGCAGTCCGGTAAACTTGCGTGCGACACCGGCATTCTGGCCGTCTTCTTCAAGGCCGAGTATTGTTACAAGCTCATCGACAACCGGCATGTGTTACTGCCTCGCTTGGCGGCCAAGCTCCGCCGCCGCAGCCTCAACGTAGTTCCTGAATGCCGCCTGCTCCATGGCGGTGGCCAGCATGTCAAGAGTATACGTGTTATCGTACAGATCCCGCACCGTACAAAGGTTTGCGCTCAATACCCTGTGAAACAGGGAGTCCTGTTCCCATCCTTTGGGGACGGGAACAGAGACTCCCCCGGCAGGGGGAAGGGTATCTAGCTTTTGAGCGATGCGAGAGCGGAAGGAAAAAAATCTTTGCTCAGCGCATAGATGGCGCGAGCGCAGACTTCAAACAGCTCCGCTGGATGCTGCTGGAACCACTGATCGCACGTCCCACGGTCGGAGAGCGGCTTGTTTTCAGGGGTGTAGCAGCGACTCAAAGCCGTCTGCATCAGCTTGGAGCTGACTTCCGTATCCAAGTTGCCGATTCCTTTCACCAGCGCGGCGACAAACGCCCTGGAATCGTTGTTGGTCAGGGTCGTCAACGAGTCCAGCATCGGCAGGACCATCTTCGCGACCTCAAGGCCAAAAGGGATTGCTTCAATGGGCGGGAGCATTTCGTAAGTATATTTGTTCGTGCCTACGACAAAGCTCCCGAGTCCTGTATAGTTGGACATAGCTTACTCTCCCGCGTGGTAGATTGTTACAGCCCGGAAATGTCCAGACCGCTGATGCTGTCGTTGGCCGTGGTCAGGGTGAACTGCATGGAACCCTGCGTCTTGTCGCCCGTGCTGAGCTGGCCGGGGCGGCTGATATAGGCATCCGTCATGGTGAACAGAATATCCGCCCCAGTGCGGCAGACAACCACCGCTCCGGGGCCGCCGTTCTCCTGAGTCAGACGCAGCGTGTTCAGAAACGCGATGCTCTGCGACGTTTCGCGCACGGTGAATTGCAGGGTGGAACCCTGATTGGTGGCAAGGTTTACGCCCGCCCCGTCAGTGCCCTGCGTCTTCTGCACTTCGCCGCCGTCAAACGTGTAGACAAATGTCGCGCCTTCGGCAAAATCTCTTATCTGCACGCCGTCAACGATGAGTGACAGGTTCTTCTGATTGTATACTTTACGCATTGGCTACGCCTCCACTGTAACGTTGACGTTGACACGGTGCATTGCACCCGCTTCATATGCGGTAATCTGTATCGGCATACCTTCACGGCTGGCCCGTTCGCTTGCCGTGGCCTGATACACCGGCGTCGGGGTAATCTGCGTGGCGGGATACGTTGTATAGCCGCTCTCGGTAGCGTTGTCCTCAACGGTGCGGGCCGCGAACACGCCGTTCTGTTCATACCGTGAACAGATTTTCTGCGCGGCGGATACAAGCATGTCCTGCCCGGCGGAGGTATACGGCACTTTGGGATTACGCAGAAACACGTTGAAAATTGCCGTTTGCAGTTCGTTGACGAAGTTGTCCAGGTTCACCCGGCTGTCGGTGAACCATCCTTCCGCCCCCTGCACGCCTTCCCGCACAACCTGCGACGTATTGCCCATGCTGACGTAGGTATTGCAACGACGCGCGGCAAGCGCGTTCAATTGCGTCTCAGTCAGAGGAACAGTAGCGATTCCGGTAAGCTGCTTGAACTTCATGGTCAAAGCGCTGTTGGCAAGGGCGTAATCGACGGACAGCGCCTTGGCAAGATAGCTCACTTCCGGGTAAATCTGCGGGTTGTTGTGGTAAAACGTGAAGGTATTTTCCAGAGCGTTGTCCATGACGTAATAGACAATGCTGTTGGTGTTGCTCACGGAATACGCATTGGCGCTGTTGGAGACCGCACCGAAAATGGCGTACTTCTGCGCTTCGGCCCACGTTGCGGCGGCCTTCTGCTCTTCCGTCTCGCGGTACTTCGCATCAATCGCCCATCCGTAGATAAAAGCGTCAGCGCAAGAGGCGGCTTTCTGGATAAGCCCAAGTTCTTCCGCCAGACCGGCAGGAGTATAGCCCGCATACGCGCTGTTGTACGTCGACTCGGAAATGCGCAGCAGGTCGCCCGCATACGTTTCCGGCGTGGAGTCATCGACGCCCTGTACAATCTGCGCCCCGGCGGCCTGCGTCAACTTGAGGGCTTCCGCAGCCGTGCCTGTGGCGTAGGATACCGTACCGCCGGAGCCTGCCGTGGGGGATGTGAACACGAGCCTGTTGCCAACCGCCGTAACGGGCAGATCAGCAGCGGCGGCACGCGCCTTGCGGCGTCCGGCAGGAGCAGCGGCGGCCTTGAGTATATTGACAACATCTTCGGCATCAATGCATTTGGTCAGGTCAAGAGCAGTAAGGGCGTACTGCTGTTCGTCGACAGTAATGGTCAGTGTAGCTGCGTCGAGTTCTTCAAACTCTTCTACCCTGGTCGTTGTCGTGCCGTTGGTGTACGTTGCGCCGGTAGCGACAGTACACATGATAAGTGCGTCAACGCCGTCAGCGTCAGTTGTGGGGTCTTCAACGGTAGCTTCCGTACCCTGCGCTGTGAATGTGATAAGCACCTTGTCAGTGCCGGATTTGGTCGCGGTAAACTCTGACTTGCTGACGCTGTTCAGTTTGGCAACAATATCGTCGACAGAAGCCGTGCCCGTCATGTCAACGGGGCCGTAGCTGCGGTCAGCGCCGCTGACCTTCCATGAGAACGTGACATTGGTCTTCGCGGCAATCGCGACAAAATCGCTGATAGCACCAGAAAGGATTGTGGCGTTGGTTTTCGTGGTTGCGGGCGTGGGCAGTGTGCCGCCGGTCAGCGTGGTATGAGTGGCATCCTGCGGGTTTTCAGCTTCTGTCGCCACGCTGACGGACGAACCGTCTCCGGCCACGTCAGAAACGATGACAAGCGCACCTTCGTCGCTGGCCATTACCGTTGCCCCGGTAATGGCTGAACTGAGTACAGAAGCGACGCTGGCGGCATCAGTTGCGCTGCTGAAATTGAGGTTCTGAACCTTCTGTGCGGAGCCGTCAATTTCGATGCTGAATGAACCGTCGGTGATTTCCTTCAGCGCGGCAATGTCGCTCGGTTGAAGTACCGCGCCGGTCAGTCTGCCTGCCACAGGCTCCTCGAAAATCCTGGCAATCGCCATGCGGGAAGGCCGGTCGTCACGGGCAAAGAACGCATTGATGGCAAAGTACGCGGGGCTGTTCGGTTCCACGTCCGCGAGCGCAGCCTTGCTGGTGCTGTACAACTTCACACGGCCCGCGTCAGGGGTAAAACTCTCGGGCAGGTCGGGCGAGCAGAAGGCAAGCAGGGTAAGATCCGTTGCAATCTCAGTCTGCGGCCTGCTGAGAGAAATTGTCACGTCAAGGTCGATTGAGAGCGACTCTTTCGGGCAGTTTACGACACTCTGAGGCATAGTATCCTCCATCCTCAAACATGGTTTTCAACTTCCAGACGAGACTTTATAAAATAGTCCGCTGGATACCTTCGCATAAATGACGCGTAAAACTCCAGATCAAAACAGGCTCTTTGCTGTATATCCCCATTGTAATACGCGCTCAAATCCATTATGTCTGTCGCATTGGAAAATCCGACAATCTTCCACAAGTCAAATATGCGCGCCCCCGATTCAAGGTACTGCCTGAAACTGTGTGTGGAATCCAATGCCGTAGGTCCGCGAAATGTAATCTGTACCGAACACAGGGCTTCATTCTTCAAATATTCATACACGGCATCTTCTTCAGTGACGAGCCTGTGATCTGAAATCTGCTGTTTCAGGTATCGTATCCACTTCCACCATAATGTTGCATACAGCCCGGCGGGAGGGCGGATACCGGCTTTTGTCTCCACCAGCACACGATTTCCGCCCGCAGGCCACTGCATGCAATCATTTATTGTCGCAATCAATGTCCTGTTGATTTCAGGAATGCTGGTCTGATTCATCGCAGATACCTTACGCAGTGATAAATCCGTTTGTTGGTGTTGCCGAACATTTTACCGCTGGCAGACACTTTATATTTCTGCCCGTCATAGTAGACATAGTGCTGGCGGCGTTCCTGTCCGCCTGCTTCAACATCCGCTATGTAGAGCTTCTCTTCGCATATGACGCCCAGCACGCCGCTGGTTGAATTGCCGTCAGCGTAGAACTGCTGCTGTTCTATGGTGTCCATCAGTACGATAGCCGGAATTTTCTTCTGATAGACAGGAAGCGGATCTACCATGAAGTCGGGGTCAATTGGGTCTTCTTCGGGCGGGGGCGGAGCGGGCTCGCCCTGGTCCACCGGAACCAGCGTCTCCTGCCAGACGCCGTCAACGTGGTCTCCCACGGTCAGTTCGATGAGAACCGAGCGCCTGAACCCGCTGAAGACCCGGTTGAAATTCATGGGAAGAGACATCAAAAATTCCTTTGCGCTTTAAAAACCTCTCCCTTAAGGAAGAAATGAGTAGTTGACAAAAACTCGAAGCCGATGAAATCCTTTTCCGTAACTCCCCCTTCTGGGAGAGACAACCCGCACGACCCCTATCCGTCGGCTGCGGAGTCAGTCGGCGGATGGGGCGACTGTGGATTGAAACATTGGAAGAGACATGTTACCGTTCCGCCTTGCGCACTATGTGCGTTACCCGTGTACGCATGGTTTTCGTATCAATGAGAGGCTTGTCTGACCCCTTGAGCCTGATGGTTAATTCGGAGTTCGGCTGCCAGTTCCCATGTGAGATAGAATTGCGTATGTCGTCTTCTGCCTGCCCTCCCGCCAAATCCAGCACCTTCCTCAGCTTCGCCGTGCCATCCCGCAGCTTGGGAGCCGTTCCCTCCATCACTCGCTTGTATGTCTTTTCCATGTCCTCACGCGCTTCATCCATGAACGCGCGGCGGGGAACGCCAATGCCATAGTTATTTTTCAGCGCGACCTCGATAATTGAGGCTTTGCCGTCATATGCCGGTTCAGGTGTTCCAAGTCCGCCCACGCCCACAGGAAAGCCGACGGCGACTTCATATTGGGGCGCTTCTTTCAGTGTCTCCTGAATATCGGCAAGGATTTTGTGTATCTTGCCTGAACTTTTCTGCCGGACGGTCATTTTCATGGTTCAATACCCCGCATCCACAGGAGGCCATGGCGTAACGCCCAACGGTTTGCCCACAGGCAGACCACATACGATTTCCCCCGCCGGAACCCATGTTTTTATCAGCGCAAGCAGTTGCAGCCCGTACTCCGTGCGTGACAGGTCGGCATTGAACGCATTGTCCCCGTTCATCAGGGCCAGCGGGGTCTTGCTTTCCGAAAGGGATGAGGTGGAAGCGGTGATGTTGGTGCCTTCCGCCGTATCGGACAAATCGTTCATGCCCGCGCCGTCGTAAGCGTCCCCCATCTTGAATGTGCGCGCCAGACGGTGCGCCGTCAGCAGCGCCACAGCCAACTGATACATGTCTCCAAAAGCATACACCCGCAGGAACGCGATGCTCTGCTCGCCATACATACGCAGCGTGCTGTCTTTCAATCCCGCAAATTCCTCATAGGATGCCCGGAAGACGTCAACGTCAAAGCTCATGACGCCGTTGTCGCACCCTGTCAGACCGTCGAGGGGAACAGGCTTCTTCCCGCAGGGTATCACGTCACACCTTCATGGTTTCATTGGTCTTTTTGGGCTTGCCCTTACTGACGCGCGGATTCACGGGGTCAGCCAGCAATTCGGCGGGCGGCTGCGGCCCCTGCACTTCAACGGGGGCGCTTCCGGGGTTCACCTGCTCATTGAGAACCAGAACACCCGCATCCAGCATGGCCTGAAACAGTTCCGTCTTTTTCAGACGTTCAAGTTCTTCCCGGTTGTCGGCGGTATCCTCAAGAGATACCATCCCCATGGGCTCAATGGTCAGATATTTTCCATGAAAAAGAACGGCGCGAGGGGTGGCCGTACGGTTTCCGATAATCATGAGGGCTCCTTTGCGGGAGGGAACGGGCGGGAGATATTGCCCGCTCCCCCGGCAAGCGATGGATGGAAAGGTTAAATGCCGTCGACGTAGACCATGCTTCCCTGCTGACGGACATGGTACGAACCGAACTTGTTTTCGGCATACCACGCCACGGCAAGCGGCTTGGGCTGGGGTTCGCTGAGCTGATACGGGAGAGGAAAGGGAAGGATCTGGTTTTCCCTGCGCCGGTCCATAATGACCATGCGATCCGTCCCGCCGATACCCGCGCCGCCAAGGTAGCGCGAGGGCAGGATTTCCAGTTCCCGGCCCGCGACTTCGCTCATGATGTTGTTTGCCTTGACGTAGTTGAGGATATTGAGCATCAACCCGACGCCGCTGTTGCCGCCGCCGTTGCCCAGCACCATGGGCGTATTCGCCAGCATGGAATATTGCGCCAGCGGCAGGAAAATGGTGGACGGCTTGAAAATGGTGCGGGAGTGTTCCCACACATAGGTCAGGGCGTCGTTGATATCCTTCGCGATTTCCTGCCCCGTCTTGTCGGCCCATTTGGTGGAGGTCGGCTGGGACGCGGATGCGGAGGGCGTCAGGTGAGTAATGCCCGGATAATTGATCCAGCCATGGAAGCCCAAATCCGGAACACCGAAAATGATGCTTGTTTCCATGAGGTTGTCGCAGGCCTCGCGCATTGCGGTGCCCAGGTCCTGTGCCAGATTGCCATTGACGCCGAAGGCATACTGGCGGGCATCCTCGTTGGTCACTTCCGCCCCCACGGCGGCATAGCCGATAGGCACAGTCACCGCGCCCATGCTCTGCCCGACCATGGGGATATTGTTGTTCACTCCATGCCCGATAAAGGCCGCCGCGCCATGGCGATTACGGCTCATATAGGCATAGTTGGTGGCCCCGGCGTTGATGTCGGTATAAATCTGGTCTTCCCTGACGATATTGTACCACTCGCGGTCGGGGTACAGGATATCATAAAACTCGCCGTCAAGCTGCGTGGTGAGTTCAAAGGCGATATCCGCCGCCGTCACGTTCCCCATGGAACCATATGACGGAGCGGAATTGCGGAATTGTTCCCTGCTCATATCTGCCCTCCTACAGCAGTCCCACTTCAACAAGCGCGATGCTGTTGGCGGGGTCGGCGGGGTTGGGGGTGAATGTTCCCATAAAACGCATATGAGGGACTTCGACCGTGTCATTTGCCGTGCCTGCGGAACCGGCCACAGTACGCGCGCCCACAGCCTGCGTCAGACCAAGATAGGCCGATACGTCATAGGGAGTGCTGGAGTCGGTCGGAGCTGAAGCGTAGGATACCGCGCTGTCCGCTCCTGTCGTGGCGCTGGTGATGCGCAGGGCGTTGCCGTTGATGCTCACCACGGCCTTGCCCGAAGCCACGGCATCCAGCGCCGCCTGCACGGCGGAGGCCACTTCGGAAAGCGTGGTCGCGCCGCTCAGGTTGAGGTCTTTGACCTTGTACAGCGTACCGTCGATACTGATATCGAAACCGCCGTTTGCGCCGCCCTCCAAAGCGGAACCCACATAATTGAAGGTGCCGCCCTGGAGGAATCCCGCCGTCGGGGTGGCTGTACCGGCAATGTGCGCCGCACTGAACGCGCCCACGGGGTTGTTGTTGGAGCCTGTATTTTTCACCACGCAGTAGACCTTGCCGTTCTGCATGGCCTGTGCGGAACCGACCAGCCGTACCCAGATACGGCCGCCCACGCGGGAAGTCCTCAGGATATTGCACATATCGTTCTGGAAGAAACAGGCTTCGCCCTTTGCATTGGTACGCATCCATTGATTGCGGATGACAATGCCCGCGATATCATTGCCCGAACTTTCAGCAATGGGCGGGCAAACCATGGCATAGTTGACGCCGGGTCGATTGCTCTGCGTTGCCGGAACGGCAATAACAGCCATTCCGGCTGTCAGTCCGTCCGGTCCCGTTGCGCTTACGAATGCGGCATCGGAAAGATTGATATCGCTGGCATTCGCCAGCATCCCGGCAAGCGCGGTCGCCTGCTGGTCATAGTATTGAGACTGCGCGAAACCGCGCTGAGGGGTGTACACCATAGGTTCCTACTCCTTTCCGTCCTGCCTGGCGTTCTGAAGCCGGATAGGCCGCAGAATGCGTTCAAGCGTGCTCTGGCTGTTGTTGACTTTTCCCCGCGCTCCGCCCATGGGGGATTTGTTCATCTTCCGGTTCGCTCTTTCGGAACGGATGGAAGCCTGCCGGTTCAGCGTCTCAAAAGCGCCGTCCACAGCATCCTGATTCCAGTTGCGGAGGGCTTCGGCGTCAAGCTTCATGGCATTCTGCACCACGACACGCCTGCGATCGGCAAAGGTCTTGCAGTTCTTGCACTGGTTCTTGACCACTTCCTTTTCTTCCTCCGCAATGACCTCATTCTCCACTGCCTCATCAAGAATGGCATCCTCGGCCTCGGTCTGGGCGGCGGCTTCGGCGGCAAGGGCTTCCTGCGTTTCGGCGCTCATGAGGTCATCAATCTGCTTTTTCTGCGCCTCGATGGTCTTCATGGCTTCATCGTATTCCGCCTTGAGTGAATCCATCTGCGCCTTGACTTCAGCCGCCTTGGACATGGCCGCTTCAAGTTCCGATGCGTTGAACTTGCGCTCTTCATCGGCCATCTTTTCGGCTTCGGCGGCATCGGCTTCGTTTTCAAACCGGAAGTCCACCCGGCTGTTGCCGAACTGCCTCTGGATAATCTTTCCCATGCTCAGATTCTCCTTTTGAGATTTATTGACGATACGGGTTCCGGGGCTGCACCGTGCCTCCCCATCCCGCAGCAGCAACACATGATTGAAGCGCAGGCCGGACTGTACCGCTCCGAACGGTTTTCCCTGGTACATGCCGTCTTTCGCCTCGCAGGCGGCGTCATAAGCCGCCGACACTTCCACCAGCTCACCGCGCATGACACGTTCAACCGCATCCTTGTCGGAGATGATGAAATCGCACACGATATATCCGTCCCGCACTTCGGGAGTTCCGGCTACCGCTCCCACGGTCAGCCCGTCGTGCATGGCGTTTTCACTGTTTCGCCATTCGTGTTCTCCGACGATGACCGGTTTGCCTTCCAATGAATGCAGGGCCTCTTCCGTAAACTCGGCCTCCGGGATGTAGTGCCCCACCAGACCATCCGCCCCGGGTCTGGCCCCTTCGGGCGACTCGTCCGGCAAGTAGGGGAACACCCCATCCGCCAGGACGCGGGCCGTCACCCGCAGCAGTCCGTCTTCATCCACGCGCCAGTTCAGAAATCTGCTGTTGTATGTCTTCATTGCAAATTCAGCCTGCTGTAATCCGTAATGACAGGCTCCGCATGACAGCGGCACCTGATGGGCCAGCCGGGGTGTCCGTCCGGAGGCGGAGAATCCCAGCGAAACTTTACCCCTTCCCGCTCAAAATGATTCATGTGCAGCCTGCTCCCCTTCGGATACAGGCCGGAGGGATTGCCTACCACCCGCTGGTCTTCCGCCGTGCGCCAGATGTATTCCTCGATGCCCAGACTGGTCTGTCTGGCCTGCGTCACCATGCAGTGCATCTTGTTTGTCTGGTCGACCGCGATAAGCTTTGCCCGCTCATTCAATTCAATCTTTCCGATTTCCCGGATCTCTGCTATCAGATCGCGTCCTTCGGGCAGAGGTTGCTGCTGATAGCTCTTCATGACGGCAGAGAGCACCTTGTCATGGTACATGTCGGGAATGGAGCTGATCAGATGCACGGCTTCCATGCCCATCAGATCAACAGCATTCTGCACGGCGGGTTCGTCAAAAATGGCAATGGCCGGAACGCCCAGAGCCTTGGCAAGGCTCTTCTGCAAATTGAGTCTGTCACGTTCGCTGGTCATGCGTATCCAACGTCCGGCCAGTCCTTTCAGACTCGGCCCCAGAACACGACGCCATGTCTCCTTCTGCCGCTCCAGGGCGGCAACAGCGGCTATTACACCGGAATTTTCCACCAGCACCGGAATCATGGCTTCCGTGTCCGACTGCATGGGCTGAAGCAGTCTGACCAGTTCGGCAACCACAGCGGCAACGATACGCGACGACCCGCCTGTGCCGCGCACACGTCCCGGCCTGCGTCTTCTGGCGCTACGCGGAGGCGGCCCGATTACCTGCATAGCCATAGTCGTCACCCGCAATTTCGGAAGAGGGCAAAGCCGTTTGCATCAGCGCTTCCTCTGCTTCCATTTCAGTTTCAAACAGTTCCCGCTGGTTCAATTCCCGGATTGCGGCATTCGCGCTTATCATCCCGGCCTGATACATCGACACGATGGTGCGAACCACAATTTCATCCCGCGTGGCCTGCTGTACCGCATCCAGATTCCAGAGGGGCTCAAAACTCAGTGTCAGATTTTCGGAACGCCGCTTCCATTCATTCCATCCCCACAGGCTGGCCCCTATCCAGTCCAGCACCTTGCGTTCGGCGGGCTTGCGCACATTGTTGCGCAGGCTGTCCACCATGTCGTAATAATTGCGTGAATCACCCTCTCCCGTGGCGTCCAGCCCCTTTGCCGAACTCCCCATGAAACGGGTAATGGGGATATCCGACGCCGCCGCGAGAAACTGCGTAAATGTCATGACAAGCTCAGGCACCGAACCGAATGCAACGGATTTGGTGTCAATATTGACGTCCTTCCCGTCCACCAGAGCGGCATTATAGATGGACAGATGCCGGGCGATTTCCTTCAGCTTGCCTTCCGCTCCGCTGTCCACAGCCTTGATGCTGCGCAGGTTGTCCACGCTGACGATAAGAGAAGACGCCCGGTTCACCAGTTGATATGCGGCCTGCTGCGTACCCAGGGAGCGCAGCAGCACGTCCCACAGGGGCGCAAGCTTGCTTTCTCCGAACCCGAGGGGGTTGAACCGCATACGCTGCATGAGGCGTTGGGAATTGCGCCCGAACAGTGCATTCCCGTCAAATACAACCATGCGCGAAGCGTCCACTTCCACGCCGTCAATGCTCAGACTGCTCACCACGTCATAATCCGGCGAAAAGGGATCAAACTGCGCCCGGGAACGGGAGAGCTTCGCCAGATCAATCACGTTCAGCGCCAGCAAATCCCCCGGCCTGATATTCCCCTCGTTCAGTGGTTCATCCAGTTTTTCCCCGTTTTGCAGGAGCATGACAGCCAGCAGGACAGAACCTCCCAGCAGCCTTTCCTGCTTCATGCAGCGCCGTATCTGGCGCTCGGCCCCGTATTTTTCCCATGCGTCGGCAATGGCCTTTTCATCGTCGGGAGAAAGCCCTTCGCGAACAATGGGCTGACGCATGGCGTCTTCCACGGGGATGTCGATAATTTTCCGGGCTTCCCACGATGTATCATACAAATTCACATATTCCTGATAGCGCATCAGGAAATTGTTATTGTAATAGGGCGAGTTGGAAGCCCATGCGGTAGTCTGTGCCGCGCCGAAATCCATCGTTGTATTGGCTCCGGCCCCGGATACCATGGTATTCTTTACTCTGCGTCGTCTGAGCATCAAACGCCTCCTCCGGCGTCACGGTACAGACTCACCGCCATGGTAAAAGCGTCACAGTGGTCATCATGGGCATGAGACATATCCCGCGCAAAAGCCGCCGCCTCTTCCATCAGAGCCGCAGCCCCCGGCGTCACATGCTCCACACGACCATTATCCATGCGCACAGGCACATTGCCGCGCGGGAGAAAAACCTTGCCTCCATGCACTACCCATGCAGCCGTCTGCATGCGGGAAACCTTGTCATCAGGAAAGGAATATTGCTTCGGCGTCCATGCGTAGGCGGGAAGACCGTCATCGGCAAGAATCTGTTCCAGGGGCGTGCCGCTGGCCTTGTCTTCGATCCAGAACTCGCGCGGTTCGCCGCATATGTGATAAAACGCCTTGGCGTTCTGGAGCAGGCGGGGGAAATCCCAGCGTCCGAAAATGGAATCGACAAAAAACAGCCCGTCTTCCTGCGCGTCCCAGCACTGGATGACGCTCGCGTCATTATCGGAATGTTCCTTGAATGCGGTATCCGCCGTGATAAAACGCAAGCCGTTGGAAACGTGTTCGGCCGGATCATAAAACGACCACCAGCCAAGCTTGATGATATTCCCGCCGGGGATAATGGGCGTTTGCTGGTACTGCGCAAACCAGGTGGCGGGGTCAACCTCCCGCATTTGTTCCGCGCTGGCCCGGCTGAACGTCTCGGGCCACAGCATGTCACCGGTTTCATCCATGGCCTGAAGTTGCAGAATGTGCCACTGATTCCCCTCGGTGGAGAGGATATGCCCCAGCAGGTCATCAGTGTGCAGGCGCTGCATGATGAGCAGTATGGGCGTCGTATCGTGGTTGCGACGGCTCTTGAGCGTCTGCGTGTACCACTCGTTGACATGTGCCCGTTCGGTAGCGCTGCGGGCATCATCTGAAGAGATAGGGTCATCAATGACAATCGCTCCCCCGAACTCACACCGCTTGCATCCCGCGCCGAAACCTGTGATGGTGCCGGACATGCCCACACCGTAAAGCTGGCCTCCGGCAGTCGTGGTCACATAGTTCTGTCGTGTGCCCAACGCCTGCGTGGCGGGAAACATGCGCCTGTACCAGTCGGACAGCATGATATCCCTGATTTCCATCGTCTGCGTCACAGCCAGATGAGCTGTGTGCGACGTGTAAATCCATTTGCTGTCGGGAACCATGCCCATCAGCCATTCGATAGTGTCATGAGCGGCCAGCGTTTTCCCATGACGCGGGGGAATTGCTATGGCCAGATTACGCGCTCCCGCAGGAAGACAACCCGCCGCCCACTGGGTAATGGCCCGATACATGCGCCGATGAAACGGCAGGACAATACGCGGAGAGCGGAGAGCCGCTCCCTTGGCAAGCGCATACTGTTCCAGCGTGGGATATATCATGCCGGTGTTTCCTGTTTTGATGCGTTAGCCTGAGCAATAAGCTCTGCCGCAACCTGTGCCGGGGTCATTTTGGGCGGCGTCATGGAACCGTCGGAACTGGTCATGTCCACGGTGGACTTGTCCGCAATGCCCCACGCCCGGCGCTGACATTCCTGCGCGTTCCGCAGGGCTTCGGAGGCAATCTTGAGGCACTTGAGCCGTTCAAAGTCGTTGGCTTCCAGCGCGGAGGTCACCTTCCCGTCAAAACCTTTCCATGCTTCGCGCTGACCGGTGATAACAGTTGCTTTTGCCTCAGCGGCGGCGTCTACGGCTTCGGCCTTTTTTTGGGGGTTAACGGTGTTTAGTAACCCGTTTAGTTTTGCTTCCGTCAGCCGATTCACGGTGTCAGAAAGATCCTGCACCCATTTTTCACGCTTGGCCCGTTGAGATATGGCCCCCTTGCTCACGCCATGCCTGCGGGACAGTTCGCCCATGGAGGCCCCGGCCTCATACTCGGCGCGAATGGTTTCCCAGTCGTAGCGTGCGCTCATTGCCGTCCCCCGTTTTTTGCCCTCTCTTCATGTTCATGGTGAAACGGGCACTGCTCGACATGCTGACAGCGTTCTTCCGGGGTCATCATGCCGCGAAGTTCTTCCGGCTTGCGGAAGTCGACCACGGAAAGGCCAAGGACGCGGCGCATCAGCACGTCAAACGTCTTCTGTCCGCAGCTTGCGCCGAGAGCGGCCACAAGAAGATGCATCTCGGCGGAACTGCCGGGGAACAGCATGGGAACAGCCAGAACAGCGACAGAGGCGGAGACGCAGCCTGTGACGGCGGCGACGGCAAGCGAGCCTATGCGCTGTGCCCAGGTACGCTCGTAATAGGAACGCCTGAGATTCAGGACCAGCGCAGCAACGCCGCCCACAACCATGATCGGAAAAAGGTTGGAAAGGACAGACGAATATTCCTGCGCTTCCCGCAAGCCGTTCGGCGATATATCCACGTTCGCGCCTCGCATCAGTTTGTCCCCGTCGCATCGTGAATCCACACGGCCAGCCGCCCGGCGTCGGCGTCATCCATCCACACGCCCGGCGTTCCGTCGAGCGTCAGACGTTGCAGACTGGTCAGCACCGGCAGTGTCGGCATGTCCGGGATTGAGCTGGTCGAGCAGCACCCCGGAACCGTCAGCAGCAGCGCGAGCGCGGAAAGCGGCATCACGGCGCGCCCGCAGATATTGCAGGAGCGCCGCAAAAGCCCGCAGAGCCGCCGCAAGCATATTCTGCCAGCCGCCCACATCACGCCTTCTTCTGGGCCGTGTCGTCGGCGTTGGCCGCCTTCTTCACGTTGCAGCCGATCCAGTTCAGAATCTTGTAGACGACCCTGTACACGACGTTGGAATCTTCCGCGGGCGCGGGGAGCAGGGCGCAGACAGCGGCGCATACCCCCATCAGGGAGAGAACCAGCCCGGCATACGAACCAAAAATGTCATTGATAAACTGTTCCATGCCTCACCTCATTCTTCCGGCCATTCGCCGGTCATCATCTGTTCCGCAAGCTCGCTCGCG